>Ga0208888_100175_pt1 | contig 36842 bp, 25 predicted proteins | sample LakWasM115_HOW13_2_FD_183929 | JGI IMG/M metagenome (GOLD analysis project Ga0208888, IMG submission 183929) | Freshwater sediment methanotrophic microbial communities from Lake Washington under simulated oxygen tension - Sediment Metagenome... | ecosystem: Environmental > Aquatic > Freshwater >...
AAAAATATAAAATAAGATTAGAATAATTTTTAGGAGCTATTTCCTGCTGTTCGCTACTATCTTTTGCGCCGAAAGCCGGCACAAAAGGATAACCGCTACCATCAGGGCTAGTTTCGCATCAAAGAACCCACATGAAAACAATCCTATTCATCATCCAAAAGGAGTTCAAGCAAATCTTTAGAGACAAAGGAATGCTTCCGATTATCTTTATATTGCCACTAATTCAGCTGCTTATATTGTCCAACGCCGCTAGTTTTGAAGTCAAAAACATCCTGTTTTCCTATGTAGATAACGATCATTCTTCCAGTTCCCGAGAATTGATTTCTAAATTTCAAGCCTCCAATTATTTCAAAAGTGTGCAGTCTTTTCCCTCAAAAGAAGCCGCCAACCAACAAATGCAAACCGGAAATGTTGATGTCATTCTCGAAATTCCACTTTATTTTGAACGCGATTTGGTTAAAGAAAAAAAAACCAAGCTATCCGTTAGCATTAACGCCATCGATGGTGCTGCTGCTGGCGTAACCAATGTCTATATTTCTCAAATTATAGCTAGCTTCAATCAAAGCTTGCAAACCAAACTTTTTCAATACGAAGGAAGCTCCTTGGTGCCTCCTCAAAATATAGTAACCATTCCGTCCTTTTGGTACAACAATACTTTAAACTACAAAACCTATATGGTTCCAGGAATTTTGGTGTTGTTAGTAACCATGCTCACCCTTTTCCTCTCAGCCATGAATATCGTTCGTGAAAAAGAGATCGGAACTTTAGAACAAATTAATGTAACACCTATCAAAAAACACCAATTTATTATCGGAAAGTTGTTTCCATTTTGGGTATTGGGACTGGTCATTTTAACCGTGGGTTTGATTATTGCAAAAGTAATTTTCAATGTTCCTATGTTAGGTAACATTGGACTCATCTATTTGTTTACATCGGTTTATTTATTGGTGATTCTTGGCATTGGTTTGTTCATTTCTAACCATACCGAAACACAGCAACAAGCGATGTTCATTGCTTGGTTTTTCACGGTAGTTTTCATCTTAATGAGCGGTTTATTCACACCCATTGAAAGCATGCCTCAATGGGCACAAAATATCACACTAGTCAACCCAATTCGGTATTTTGTTGAAATTATTAGAATGGTCCTGCTCAAAGGAGCTTCCTTTTCAGATATTTCGCGTCAGTTTTTTATTATCGTATTTTATGCCATCGTTTTAAATGGGTTTGCAGTTTGGAGTTACAAAAAAGTTAATTAATAGCTTGTATTCAAAAAAAACAATAGTTTTACCGCGATGAAAATGAGAACCACTTTATTTTGCTTTTACTTCTTGCTACTAATGGCAATACCAACTATTAAAGTGGTAAAAAGTCAGTTGGGCTGTGGTTCTAAATGTTGCAAAGAACAAAAAAGCGAAATGCCAAAAGGATGTCAAAAAGGAAAATGCATTCTGAATTTCAATTTTAATACAGGTCAGTTTATAGGTCAACATATACAAAGTGTCTCTTTGAATCCAGCAAGTGATACCATAGAAAAAAACCAATTGAATTACGAGAAAAATTTCATTCCAAACTATACCAATAGCATTTGGCACCCACCAAAGAATAATTCATTTTCATAACTAGGCAACACAGCGACTAAAAATGAATAATTTAAAATAGATTAAAATGAAAAAAATAGTTTCAATGATGGCTTTAGTGGCTATCTTATTTTCAATGAATGGGAATGCTCAAGAGCAAAAACCAAAAGATAAAACAAAAAAAGAATGCACAGCTGCGGAAATGAAATCTTGTAAAAAAGGGAACAAAACCTGTTCCGCTGCAGAAATGAAAACCTGTTCTAAAGAAAAGAAAGCAGGATGTTGTGCTAAAAAATAATAGTTTTTTAGATTGATTTACTAGAGAGTGTTTGAACCATCAAGCACTCTTTTTTTTGTGTGACTAATGTTACTATACTCCTCAAATGGTTAAACTATCTTTGATAGAAATAAACCTCAAAATGGCAAAAATAGTAATCTTAGGAGCTGGAATTGCAGGGCATACAGCTGCCACTCATTTAAGACGTAAATTGTCCAAAGAACACGAAGTTTTGGTCGTTTCTCCAAACCGAAATTACCAATGGGTTCCCTCCAATATTTGGGTAGGGATAGGAAGAATGAAACCTAAAGAAGTTTTCTTTTCATTACTACCACTCTACAAAAAGAAAGGTATCGGATACAAACAAGCCAAAGTAGTCTCTTTTTACCCCGAAGGGAATTCATTAGAAACAAATCCATTCGTATCTGTAGAATATCTTTATGGAGACAATGCTGGTAAGCAGGAAATGGTAACTTATGATTATCTTATCAATGCTACAGGTCCTAAACTAGCATTTGATTTGACTGAAGGTTTGAATCCTGGAACTAACAAAGCTTACTCAGTTTGTACTTATGATCATGCCGGTCATGCTTGGGATGCTTTAAAAAATTTGATAAACAAGCTAAAACAATCAAACGAAAAAGCCAAGATATTAATCGGAACTGGACACCCAAAAGCTACCTGTCAAGGAGCTGCTTTTGAATATATCTTAAATGTGGAGCAAGAGCTTAACCGACACGGAGTAAGAGATAAAGTCGAGATCACTTGGATTTCCAACGAGTACAAACTAGGTGATTTCGGTATGGATGGGATGCTCATGAGCGTGGGAGGAAAACCAATGGCATCCGACGAGTTAGTCGAAATGGTTTTTGCCGACCGTGGCATCAAATGGATTTTAGGTGCGGGGGTCACGAAAGTAGAAGAAGGAGTAGCACACTATGAAAATTTAGAAGGAGAATACAAAACAGAAACCTTCGATTTTGCCATGCTAATTCCTGCTTTTTCAGGACATGGATTCAAAGCATTTGACAAAGGTGATAACGAAATTACCGATAAACTATTCAAAGGTTTTATGATTGTTGATGCCGATTATACTCCAAGACCCTACGAAGAATGGACCGTACAGGACTGGCCGGAAACTTATCAAAACCCGAGTTATCATAACATCTTTGCACCCGGTATTGCTTTTGCACCACCACATGCGATTTCAAAACCACGGAAAAGCATAAACGGAACCGATATCTCGCCATCACCCCCGCGAACCGGAATGCCTTCTGGAATTACTGCTAAATTAGTTGCCGATAATATCATTGACAGCATCAATAAAGGAGCAATATCATTGCATCACAAAGGATCAATGGGCAATATGGGAGCGGCTTGCATCGCTTCTTCAGGGTTTGGGATGTTAAAAGGGAAAGGAATTAGTATAACCACTTATCCTATTGTTCCCGATTATATCAAATACCCCAATTCAGGCGGGCGCGATTTAGGAAAAACTTTCGGAGCATTAGGATTAGCCGGACACTGGGTAAAACTATCACTTCATTATGCCTTTATTTACAAAGCCAAAATGAAACCTTTTTGGTGGTTGATACCAGAATAATAAATAAACTAAAAATATCATGGTAAAAAAAATAACAAGATTCCAAAAGTTTGTAATGCACAACCCGTTTATTCAATTTTTTATGTTTTTATTTTTAAATGTAAAAATATTGAGTGTGGTAGCCTTCGGACATGGAGGAACAAGAGATAAAAAATAGTTGTAAGTATTGGTTTTTATAGTTTTTAGTTGGTAAAGGCATTTCAGAAGTAATTTTGAAATGCTTTTTAATTATTAAATGTAGAAATAGAAATTAAAAATCCAAACAAGCATTTTTAAACTAATTTTAGAATCTCTGAATTAATAGTCAATAAAAATAAATCTATGAACGCATTTTTTCTTGGTGGTATCATACAAGCACTTTTATTAGCAGTATACTTTTTATTAAACAAATCCAATAAGAATGTAGTCGCTCAACGTTGGTTAGGAACATTGCTTTTACTTATAGCAATGACAATGGCATTAAATTATTTCCTTCCTGAAAACTACAAACAATATCCACATTTAATAAGAGTTTGGGAGTTGTTGCCTTTTCTTTATGCACCATGCATTTTCCTTTACATAAACGCGTTGTTATATGGAAATATTCATTACTCAAAAAAACACTTACTGCTATTAGTTCCATTTTTTATTGGAGTATTAATCTTGCTTCCTTTTATTATGAATAGTGCCGTGTATAAAATCCAACAATTCGAACTTACAGAGAACACAATTCCAGAAAATTTTTATTTACTTTTTTGGTTAAAATCAATCAATGGTTTAGTGATGATTTTAGCTTCTTTCTATTCGATTTTTAAGTACAAAAAAGAAGTGAAATTGGTTCTCGCAAATAACATAGTTAATAAATGGGCAGTGTACTCATTAGTTGCTTTTTCCTTTTTATGGTTTATCGGCACAATTAGGATTGCTTTCGATTTTAGTGAAATGATTTCCAAAATGGTATCAATGTTACTCATAATTTCTATTTATGTCTTGACCTATTTTACTTTAAAACAAACACAAGTTTTTAGAGAAATTGATTGGCAAACTTTAGAAGAAATAAACACCAAAAGCGAAAACAGAATTGAAAAATCAGCTATACAAAACGAAGAAGCAATTACAATCTATGAAGAACTTTCCAAATTGGTTTTAACAGAAAAACTATTCCTTGACAAAAATTGCAGTTTACAAAAATTGGCGGAAATAAGTGGGTATAAATCAACCATAATTTCAGATGTACTGAACAATCATAACAACCAAAATTTTTATAGCTTCATCAATGAATTTCGTGTAAACGAAGTGTGCAAAATGCTAAAAAATAATGAGAATTCACATTTAACATTAGATGCAATTGGCGAATTATGCGGCTTTAAAAGCAAATCTACTTTCTATCAAAGTTTTAAAGAAGTTACAAGAAAAACACCATTTCAGTATAAAAGGGAACTTTATCATTAAATGATTTTGTCCGTCTAAATTCAAACATACATATCAACCAAGAATTACCTGCCTTTTTGAATTCTAAATAATGACTTTTGGAATATAAAATAACCAAATACCTTTTATTTATGAAAACAAAATACTTGATTTACTTACTTGTAATGTTCAGCTTTTCGCTAAAAGCTCAAACTACAATTACACTTTTGCATTACAATGATTTGCACGCACATTTGGTATCTCATAAAGACATGATTCGAGTGGGTGACACTTGTGCTACCGACCCAAATGCAACATTTGTTATTAGTGAACGTGGTGGGTTAGCCCGATTAAAAACTAAAATCGACCAAGAGAAAACTACCAATCCATTAAATATTCTAATGAATATTGGAGACACCTATCACGGTGGTGTTGAAGCGGCTTACACTTCAGGCAATGCAATTGTTGATCCGGTAAATGCTTTGGGTATAGATGTTGGTGTACCCGGAAATTGGGATTATGCGTATGGCCCTGGTGTTTTTAGAAAGCGATATACGCCAACTGGTCCATTTCCTACAATAATGAGTTCTATGCTTCCATCGTATGCCATAAAATCTCCAAGTTTTCCTTATTTGGCTGCAAATTTAACCTATGCAAAGCTTGGCCCAATGGATCCTTCTGTAAATGGTGCGCAAGTGTTGCCTCCAACAATGGAAATTACAAAAGGTGGAATTAAAATTGGATTTATCGGAATTACATCTGACATTGTCGCTCAAATGTATTCAACACTTGCAATGGGGTTTACATTCACTCAAGGCGAAACCAATTACAAAACATTAATCGAAACCAAAGCAACGTCATTAAGAGCCAACGGGTGCAAAATGGTTTGTGTAATGAGTGAACTCGGAATTCAAAAAGATTATCGCTTATCGCAAATTCTAACAACAGGTTTGGTCGATATTTTCTTTTCAGCACATACCCACGAAGAAACATACAAACCTTTACAATTCAATAGTACAACACCTTGGGTAGTTGAATCAGGAGACGATACTTTTCTAGGAAAAATGAATGTTACTTTTGATGCAACTGGAACTATCACAAACAAAACTTGGGTATTAATGTCAATAAAAAATGATCTTATTCCAAATGCTGCAATGCAAACTTTAGTTGATAACGAAAGAGCTCCTTTTTTAATTAGCGATCCCAATTTAGTAGACCCAATGGGAACTTCATCGCAAGCATTACACCGACCAATTACGGCTATTGCAGGAACAACAAACGGATTATTAACTCGTAAAAATGCTTTAGAAAGTTCATTCAATAATTCATTAACAAATATTATGGCTACTCATGCCAGCAAACAAGTAGCTATTACACCCGGTTTTCGTTTTGATAGTCCGGTAGCGCCTTCTGGTTTTCTATTTGAAGATAACACTATTGCTGATGGCACAATAACTGTTGAAGATATTTATCGTTTCTATCCTGTATTTTATACATTAGCAACTGCACAAACAACTGGAAGTAATTTAAAATTAATTCTTGAAAAATTATTAAAAGGTACTTTCTCCCAAACAGCTTTTAATCAAAGCGGTGGTTGGGTTGATGGGTTTTCTGGGATAGATGCCACAGTAAATTTAGATAATCCTGACGATAGCAAAGTAATCAGTATGTTTTACAGAGGAACAACAAACCCTATAAATCCTACTGATAACATTTCAGTAATTGGTTGCGTTCGTCCAAATGAAGCATCAGATGTACTTTGCAGCCACACTGGTTTTACTAGTAAGGCAGATTATATTAATCCTGCCAACTCACAAGCTTATACAGCCATACAATTATTAGAAGAGTATTTAGCAACTAATGTTTTTAATGTAGATACCATGTCACACATAACCGATGTAAGCGGCCAAGCACAATTCGTACAAAGCCAATTCGTACAACCAGTTTACAATGCTAATTGTGTTACAACTACATTAAATACTGACGGTTGGAACATTCAAAATATGGTGATTTATCCAAACCCTACCAAAAATGAAATATTCATTTCTTCGGGAATTCAAATTAAATCTATTAGTGTTGTAAACGCTATTGGACAAACTATTGTAAATAAAAATGTAAATAGTCAATCAACAACCATTAATGTAGAAAATTTCGCTAGAGGAATGTATATCATTTCAGTTGTTTCGGATAAGAATACAATTGAAAATCATAAGTTTATAAAAGAATAAATAGCTGGTTTTTACAATTTAAAAAGACGTTCTTATTTTAGAACGTCTTTTTTTTGCTATGTGACAATAGTTACTGACTAAGCAATTTCACCACAATATATTTGCTTCATAATTCAGAAAAACCATTATGAAGATAATAACGAAGTTACTTTTTCTAGGAATACTTTCAGTATCCTTCATCGGGTATAGTCAAGACACTTTGACAATTTCTAAAAAAGAGATTTGGCAAAAGACTTCCGATAAAAACCTCCAACTCAAAATTGCCAACCAAGAGTACAAATCTGCTCAAGCCGATTACCGACAATCCAATTCGCTTTTCTTGCCAAGCATTTCTGCTTCACAAACGGCGATTTCGACTACCAATCCACTCATGGCTTTTGGTTCGAAATTGAATCAGGAAATTCTAACGGCAGCTGATTTTAATCCAGCACTTTTAAATGATCCGGCTAAAACGCAAAACTTTGCTACAAAATTGGAAGTCATGCAACCATTAATCAATCTAGACGGATTGTATGGCAGACAAGCAGCCAAATCAAAAATGCAAGCGTTTGAATTGCAAACCGAGCGAACGACAGAATATTTACAACTCGAAGTCAACAAAGCATTCATGCAATTGCAATTGGCGTATAAAGCGGTAACCGTTTTAGATAAGGCGAATGCTACGGGGAAAGCGAATTTGAAATTAGTTGAGAACTATTTCAAACAGGGATTACTTCAAAAAACTGATGTTCTGAATGTTCAAGTGCGAGTTAATGATATTGCAAACCAATGGCAATACGCAAAAAGCAACATCCAAAATGCTTCAGACTATTTAGCTTTTTTGTTGAATGAAGATATGAAAGGCAAAATTTACAAACCTGAAGAAGTACTAGAAAACACCATTGAAGTAGCACCTAGTTCCGTTCAACTATCTGACAATAGAAAAGACATTCAAGCAATGGCTAAATCTTCGGAAGCGTATCAAAAAATGCTGCAATCGTCAAAGATGAATTTCTTACCACGATTGAATGCTTTTGGAAGCTACGAACTGTATGATCGGAATTTATTTGGAACCAGCGCCAAAGGATATTTGGTGGGAGCACAATTGTCTTGGAGCCTCTTTGACGGTTACAAATCGATTGGAAAAATGGAAAAAGCCAAAGCCGATTTTCAAAAAGCTACGCTAGAAACCCAACAATACAAAGCGCAAAGCCAGTTGGAACTCAACAAAACCAACCGCCAATTGAAAGACGCGGAAAACAAAGTAAATCTATCGCAATTGGCTTTAGAGCAATCACAAGAAGCCTACAGAATTCGGCAGAATCGGTTTACACAAGGTTTAGAAAAAACAACCGATTTATTGCAATCCGAAACCCAAATGATCCAAAAAGAATTAGAGCACTTACAAGCCGTTTTTGAATACAACTTTACTAAAGAATACTTACAATTTTTAACGAAATAACTATGAAAAAGATATTTACAACCATCATAACTCTAGCACTGACTTTATTAGTTATATCGTGCGGGAAGGACAAAAAAGAAACGCTTGTCAACACACCAGCAATTCCCGTAAAAGTAAGTGGAATTGCATCCGATACTAACGACCAATTTGTAACCGCAAGTGGAAAAATCGAAGCCGAAAACAGCGCCAATGTTTCCACCCGAATGATGGGCTATATAACAAAAGTTAATGTCAAAGTAGGGCAAAAAGTAAGTGTAGGTCAATTGTTAGTTAACATCAACAATGCCGATTTACAAGCCAAAAAAGCACAAGTAGATGCGTCAATTTTACAAGCTACTGCCGCGTATAACAATGCTAAAAAAGATTTTGATCGTTTTACGGCTTTATTCAACCAACAAAGTGCTTCTCAAAAAGAATTGGATGATATGACCTCACGCTACGAAATGGCAAAAGCTGGTTTAGAAGGAGCCAAACAAATGCGTAATGAAGTACTAGCGCAATTCTCTTATTCCAACATTACCGCTCCATTCTCAGGAGAAGTGACCAATACCTTTGTCAAAGAAGGCGACATGGCCAATCCCGGTATGCCTTTGGTAAGCATTGAAGGGGCTTCGCATTTACAGGTAACCGCTATGGTATCCGAAAGCGATATTACTGCCATTCAAAACGGCATGAACGTAAAAGTTCTCGTAAAATCAACCAACCAAGAATTGACCGGAAAAGTGATTGAAGTAAGCGGTTCTGCTAAAAATACCGGAGGGCAATATTTGGTTAAAATCAATTTAAATACTAGTAATACTAAAGTGCTGTCGGGCATGTTTGTGAATGTTCAGTTTCCATTGGTTAGTAAGAAACAAACAACTACAACCTCCACAAATAAAGTTGTAGTGCCCGAAAGTGCTTTAATACATCAAGGTCAGCTAACCGGAATTTATACCATTGGCAACAAAGATGTCGCCATACTAAGATGGTTACGTATTGGGAAAACCTTTGGCAATCAAGTAGAAGTATTATCAGGATTGGCAGCTAACGAGCAATACATCATTTCAGCAGAAGGCAAATTATACAACGGAGCAAAGGTGAAAATAGACTAAATCATTTTCACCCGAGCGAAGCGAATTGACGCAGTAAATTTTCAAATTCTCTCATTTTCAAATTAAAAATCATGCAAGAAGGTATATCAGGTAAAATCGCCCATTTTTTCATCCACTCCAAATTAACCATTTTGTTAATGGTTGGATTGATGATTATTGGTGTCTATAGTTCATTCTTAATTCCCCGTGAAGAAGAACCACAAATCAATGTGCCGATGGCCGACGTGATGGTGGGTTATCCCGGAGCCAATCCTACAGAAGTAGAAAGCCGCGTGGTGAAACCCTTAGAAAAAATTCTCTCCAACATCAAAGGTGTAGAACATGTGCACAGTATGGCGATGAACGGTCAGGCGATGTTAATTGTGCAGTTTTATGTAGGACAAGATGTAGAACGTTCGTATGTGAAATTATATGACGAACTGGCCAAACACGAAAATATGTTTCCGCAAGGCGTATACAAACCTATTGTAAAAACCCGCTCTATTGATGATGTTCCTATGTTGGGTTTAACACTTTGGAGTGATAAATTGAATGACTTTGAACTACGTCAAATTGCAGAAGAAGTGACTTCAGAAGTAGAAAAAGTAAAAGACGTTGCCATCACTCGTGAAATAGGAGGCCGAAACCGTGAAGTAAAAGTGGTGCTCGACAAAGATAAAATGGCCGAAAACGGCGTAGATGCTTTGGGGATTATGCAAATGATTCAGGCCAACAACGGTAGTTCGCAATCGGGCAGTTTTGTAAATAACGATAAAGAATATTTGGTCACAACCGGACAATTTTTAAAATCTTCCGAAGATGTAGAAAACTTAGTGGTAGGTGTCAATGCTAATTTACCGGTATATTTAAAACAAGTAGCCAAAGTCGAAGATGGCTCATCAACACCAAGTAGCTATGTGTCTTTTGGTTATGGTAAAGCCAATGAAAAATTCAAAACAGCAAAATCCGAATATCCTGCGGTGACCATTTCCATCGGAAAAGTAAAAGGGGCTGATGCCATGAAAATTTCGGAGAAGATTTTGGAACGAGTTAACCAATTAAAAAAAACCATAATCACTGATGATGTTCATGTAGAAGTAACCCGTAATTATGGTGAAACCGCATCAGACAAAGTGGGTGAATTGTTACTACACTTAGGCATAGCCATTATAGCCGTAACACTTTTAGTGATTTTTGCAATGGGCTGGCGTGGCGGCTTGGTAGTATTCTTTTCAGTACCGCTAACTTTTGCCTTGACCTTATTTGCTTATTATTTATTGGGATATACCCTAAACAGAATTACGCTTTTTGCTTTGGTTTTCGTGGTGGGAATTGTAGTAGATGACAGTATCATCATTGCCGAGAACATGCACCGCCATTTCAAAATGAAGCGACTGCCATTCAAACAAGCTGCAATCTATGCGATTAATGAAGTAGGAAATCCGACTATATTGGCCACTTTCACCGTGATTGCTGCGATTTTGCCAATGGCTTTTGTATCAGGAATGATGGGGCCATATATGAGCCCAATGCCAATTGGAGCCTCCATTGCTATGCTACTTTCTCTGTTTGTTGCTTTAACCGTTACACCGTATTTAGGATATCATTTATTACAGGAAAAAGAAACCCAAGAACACAAAGCCGAACATGGTTTGGAAACTTCTTTCATTTATAAAATTTACAACAAACTCGAAAGACCTCTATTGGAAAGCAGTAAAAAACGAAGACTTTTAGTGGGTATCACAGTCTTACTTTTATTGGGTTCCGTAACGATGTTCTTTACCAAATCAGTTGTAGTGAAGATGCTTCCTTTTGATAACAAAAATGAATTCCAAGTGGTGATTGATATGCCCGAAGGAACAACATTAGAAAGAACCGCAGCAGTAACTCAAGAAATAGCGCAATACCTTTCTACTGTTCCTGAAGTGGTGAATTATCAAAATTATATTGGCACCTCTGCTCCTATTACCTTCAACGGTTTGGTGCGCCATTACGATTTGCGAGGTGGTAGCAATATGGCAGATATTCAGGTGAATTTATTACACAAAGAAGACCGAGATATGCAAAGTCATGGCATTGCCAAAGAAGTGCGTCCCGAAGTCCAAAAAATTGCCAAAAAATATGGTGCCAATGTAAAAATCATTGAAGTCCCACCGGGACCTCCTGTGTTATCCACTTTAGTTGCTGAGATTTACGGTCCCAATTACAAAGACCAAATCAAGGTAGCCAATCAAGTAAAAAATATTTTAGCTACAACTTCAGATATCGTAGATGTCGATTGGATGACCGAAGACAACCAAACCGAATATCATTTAGTGGTAGACAAAGAAAAAGCAATGTTAAACGGCATTGCTCCACAACAAGTCATTGGAAACCTAACGTATCTTTTAAAAGAATATCCTGTTTCCAATCTCTATGATGAAAACTCGAATGACAATGTGGGTATTGTACTTTCACTGGATGATAAAGATAAAACCAGCTTACAAGATATTGAAAACCTAAAAATAAAAGGCAGTCGTGGCAATGTAGTTCCAGTGAGTGATTTGGTTAAGGTAGTTCAAGATACGTTACAAAAAACGATTTACCGAAAAGACCAAAAAAGAGTAGTTTATGTTACAGCAGATATGGCGGGTGCATTGGAAAGTCCCGTGTATGCCATCTTAGGTATGAATGAAAAGCTACAAAAAATAAAATTGCCCAAAGGATATAAAGTTAACGAACTCTATATGGAGCAACCCTCAGACGAAAGCGATTTTACCGTGAAATGGGATGGCGAATGGCAAATTACCTTGGAAGTATTTCGCGATTTAGGATTGGCCTTTATGATTGTAATCGTGATTATTTACATGCTGATTGTAGGCTGGTTCCAAAACTTCAAAACACCAATGGTGATGATGATGGCGATTCCCTTGTCGTTAATCGGAATTGTATTTGGACATTGGCTGTTGGGCGCTTTCTTTACGGCGACTTCCTTTATTGGAATGATTGCTTTGGCGGGTGTGATGGTCAGGAATTCAGTGTTACTCATCGACTTCATCGAAATCCGACTCAACGATGGTGTGCCTTTAAAACAGGCGATTATTGAAGCGGGCGCTGTACGAACCACTCCTATTTTATTGACGACCGGAGCGGTTGTTATTGGAGCTTCCATTATCTTATTTGATCCTATTTTTCAAGGATTGGCGATCTCGTTAGTTTTTGGGGCCATAGTATCTACAATATTAACATTGTTGGTGGTTCCAATCATCTACTATGTTACCGAAAGAAAAAAATGGGAAAAGTAATTCTTTAAAAAGTAAAAAAATGAAATTAGTAATTATCACCTCCAGTATCGCTTTTCAAAAAGATATCAAAGCCATGCTGAAAAAAGCGGATGTCAAAACCTATTCGTTCAGGGAAGTAAAAGGCTTCATGGATTTTTCAGATACAGCAACTTCCGAAAATTGGTTTGCTTCCGAAGTAAACGAGACGGAATCCATACTTTTTTATGCTTTCGTTAAAAAAGAAAACGTAGACCAACTTTTTAATTTAATCACGGAATTCAATACTGCTCAAGAGTCGCTATCACACATTCATATAGCGGTTCTCAATATCGAAAAATCTAATAATCCGACAACCTAAAAATCAAAAATATGATCAACAGACTAATTCGAGCCATCGCAGGAATATTTATCCTTATCAGTCTTTTATTGGCTATTTATGTCAATCAAAATTGGTTGTGGTTTACCGCCTTTGTAGGGGTGAATCTTTTACAATCTTCTTTTACCAAATGGTGTTTGATGGAAGATATTTTAAAAAAATTAGGCGTTAAAGACTAAAAAATTGAAAAGAAGCATTCTAATAATAGTACTCGTTGTTATAGCTGGTAGCAAGGCAAAAGCGCAAGAACATACTAACAGTTGGTTTAGAACAACTATCAGCATTCCTATTACTGATAAATTTAGAGCCGATGTAGAAGGACAACTCCGCCGTCAAAATGGTTTTGAAAACGAGAACCTTTTAAATAAAAGACTATTATATTCATTCAGAGCTTGGTGCTATTACAAACAAAGTGAAGAGGTTACTCTAGTCGTGTCACCTTTCGCCTATTTTTCAAACTACAAAATTATTCAAAAACAAACAGACGAAACGGCAAGCCCTACCAACGAATATAGATTCTCAGCAGCTATCGAGGTGCAGCACAAAATGACCTTTAATTTATTCATCCTGAATAGAACAGCTTTTGAATACCGAGTATTTGAAGGAGCAATAGAGAATGTTATTCGATTAAGACATCGTCTCGGATTTCGATATGATTTAAATCCAAAATACAATCTCGGTATTGGTGATGAAATTTTCATTAATGCCAAAGGAACGGATGCCCAACATCTATTTGACCAAAACAGAGTAATAGCCAACATAACATTCAAACCTACTGCCTCAGTAAAATTCGATTTAGGCTATATGCATATCTCAAGACTCCCAAAAAGTACTATTGATTTACTCGAAGAGAATAATATTTACTTAAATTTCACTTACACGATTAACAGGAAATAAAGAGAAATCTAAACCCTTTGTAAAAAGGAAAAGAGCTAAATTTGCAAACGCTATGTTGCTTATGTTAACCGATACTTTTCTACAACTCGTCAAGAAATACTCTAAAGACCACGAACTGGCCAATAATCTTTGGTTGGAAATATTCACCAGATATTCCAACCACAAAAGACACTACCATACTATTAGCCATCTTGAAGCCATAATAACCGACTTACAGGAAGTAAAACTCAATATAAAAGATTTGGACACTACCCTATTTGTAGTTTTTTATCACGACATCATCTATAAACCATCAAGCAGCTCCAATGAAGCAGACAGTGCAAAACTGGCAAAAAAAAGACTAACAGAAATTGATTATCCTGTAGATAAAATCGAGAAATGCGTTACTATGATTTTGGCAACAAAACAACATGAGCTTTCAGAAGACAACGATACAAACTATCTCATCGATGCCGACATAGCTATCTTGGGTAAAAATCCCGAAGACTACCAAAAGTACACCGAACAGATTAGAGAAGAATATACCATCTATGCCGATTTTATGTATAAATCGGGTCGAAAGAAAGCTCTGCAACATTTCCTTCAAATGGAAACCATCTACAAAACGGAGCATTTTATTAAAGAGTACGAAAAACAAGCAAGAATTAATATCAGTAATGAACTCGAAGGATTAAATTAATGCTTCAAAACATATTAGTTTTTAGCTATGGAGGGGTCTCTATTGCCACAGCTCCCCAACGCTCCTAAAAAAATTACCGTCACAGTTTTTGAAATAGCGCTAGCTATTCTTCCTTCCTATTACAAAACAATAGACACTTCGGGTAAAACAAAAACGCGTACACTGCGTGACTTGTGCCGATAATTTTTTCTCCCAAGCTTCTTTACATAATGTGGCGTTATAGGCGCTAATACCATCCGATTTCCAAAAGAACAATCGGGAGCGCCTATAACAACATTATGTAAAAAAGCCGCCACGGCCACCGCGCGAGGGGTTTGCTCCAGGGCAACTTTTTGCGCAGCTCCCATCGCATCACCCGGCCGCGCAAAAAACCGCCCTTCGCAAACCCCATTTTCATCCTTACTACTATCGAACTAAATCGGTTAGTGCAAATCCAATTATCCTTACAAATCATCACTTTATTCTAGCAACATAATACTGAGGTCCACAAATGCGATAGCATTCACGAACACCAGAAAAACAATAAAAATCAAGTAAGTAATCCCCGCCACCCCATTTATAGGAAATAAAAAAAGGTTTTTAGAACTTCCCAGCGGCAGTAAGTGCTGTCACATTTCCAAAACCACTCCCTCCATCAACCAACAACCATCAACTAACAACCAAAACAGCAGCACCCACTGCCTCAAAACCACCCCAAGAAAGAGTACCGCTTTTTGCCTGCAAAAGGAAGAGTTATTTAGTATTGCTTTACTCAATGCCCTGATCATTCTTCCCCTTTACTAATTTTTTGTCACACCGAGCGCAGTCGAGGTGCTAAGTATACATAGTAATCAGGGCATTGAAAAAAGCAATCTTCTTTCAAGAAATCCTTTTGCAGGCAAAAAGCGGTACCCTTTCTATCGCGCCAGCCAACGCTAAGCCACTGCCAAAAACCTTTTTTTAAGACCTAATTTCCCCGCCCGGTTAATATTACTAAATCAAAACCAACGAATTAGCAAAACACAATTATTTAAAATTATTTCTAGTGCGATGTTTTTCGCATACTTTTTTAACATAAATTTGACATTATAGTCGACAATACCACTTCAGTCAACTTTGCTCATATTTATTGATAGTTAACATCAAGAATAGTAAACCTGCAAACAAAAGTCCTTTTTGACTTTATTTTGTTTTTGCTATTTATATATTTTATAAAGTCTTTATCAATATTTATAAACCTAAATTTTCTTTAAATTTATGAAAGCAAAAACTATTGTCGTATTGGGTCTATTTTTAGTACTACTTCCATTAAATCTTCTTGCGCAAGGTAATTATTACTATTACTACAAAGGACATAAAGTCTACCTGCAATTAGACAAAAAGCATCTCAATATAAATGTAAAACCTGATTTTCAAGTTTCAACCATAGCTTCATTAAATATTATTGCTACAGAACTAGATATCTTAAGTTGTAATCCCGGTGAATCGCCAACTCGGATGTCAAATATAGAATTTCAAACAGATCCAAGCGATATTGAATTTTTGGAAAAGATAAATTCTTTAAAAACTAATTCGGGGATAACCAATGTTTCATTATACTTCAAACGAACAGCATCAACATCAATAGGTACTTCAAATATTTTTTATGTAAAATTAAAAAACAGTAATGATGTTGAACTGTTAATAGCCAAAGCGCTAGCTAAAAATGTCAAGGTTGAAAATAGCAACAAATTTATGCCTCTATGGTATAAACTTTCTTGTAACACTAATAGTGTTGGGACTTCTTTGGAACTGTCAAATTACTTCTATGAAACTGGATTGTTTGCTGACGTTGATCCTGCTTTCATGTTCGATTTCAAAAGTAGTTCAACATTTGACTCACCTTGTAGTAATGATACTGATTTTAATCAGTTGTGGGCAATAAATAATGAAACAAATCCAAATATCGACATGAATATTTGTCAAGCATGGCAAATAACAGAGGGCGGTGGTATAAAAGTAGCAGTAGTTGACACAGGAATTCAAAAAGACCATATTGACCTTTCATCAAATATTAGCCCCAATAGTTTCGACACTTGCCTAGGAAGTGGTTCTTCTCCTAGTCAACTTTATTTCGATCACGCGACCCTTGTTGCGGGAACAATCGCAGCAATTAAAAACAATAACTTACAAGTTGTGGGTGTTGCTCCCCAATCAAAGCTTATAGACATTAGTAATAAACTCGCAGGTAACGCAGATATTGCTGAGCAATTAGCTAACGGTATAAATTGGGGCTGGCAAAATGGGGCTGATATTATAAATAATTCATGGGGTGATAAAGGAGGTGCTTATTACAGTATCCTACATAGTGCACTTCTTGAAGAGTCAATAATTAATGCGATGACCTTGGGTAGAAATGGCCTTGGTAGTATTGTAACTTTTGGATCTGGAAATTGGTCAATTTTAGATTATCCTGGAAATTTTCATCCGGATATAATGTGTGTAGGTGCAATAGACGCAACAGGGGCGCGCTCAATATATAATTCAGACTTCAATTCATCTGCATATGGCACAAATTTAGACGTCGTTGCGCCGGGGAGTTATATTCTTACTACAACAAATGGCGATGATACTGACGTAGTCAGCGGAACATCTTTTTCATCACCTTATGTAGCAGGGGTAGCAGCTTTAATTTTATCCGTAAACTCTTGTTTAAGCAATAAACAAGTTAGAGATATAATCGAACGAACTTCTCAAAAAGTTGGAAATTACACATATTCAATTACCCCCAATAGACCGAACGGGACATGGAATAATGAAATGGGATATGGTTTAGTTGATGCCTATGCTGCTGTTCAATTAGCGCAACAAATGTATTCTCCTACTTTAGACTTAATGGTAAAAGACGGAACGGATGATTTTGGTCTTGAACCTAACAATACAACTCCTTACATGTGGGCAAGTACCGATATTTGGGTAAGACAACTGGCAGACGGAATAGAGGAACATGAAAATCCGGAATACAGCGCAACGGTTCCTAACTATGCTTACGTAAGAATAACTAATAAAAGTTGTGTAGCTTCAACAGGAAATGACTTATTAAAATTCTATTGGGCAAAAGCGGGTACATCTTTGCAATGGCCAGAAACATGGGATGGAGACCACTATTTTCCTATTCCTAACGACAGTGCTAAATTAGGGGCTCCAGCAGCTCCTATGCCAAGCACATTCATTCCTGTATTGCAACCTGGTCAAGAAACAATTTTACAAATTCCGTTCCTTGTTCCAAATCCTAATGACTATAGTTTTGCAGGTGCCGATGCATGGCATTTTTGTTTATTAGCTAGAATTGAATCTTCACTGGATCCACCTGTCGAAACGGATAATTTGTACACAAATGTTCAAAACAACAACAATATAGCTTGGAAAAATGTCACGATAGTAGATTTAGTTCAAAACCTTACTGATAGTAATAGCACTGCAATAGGTGGAGCCATCGCGGTAGGAAACCCATTTAATGAGCCTCGAACCTTCTTTTTGGAAATGGTAAAAGAGGATTTAGAAACCGGCAAAAACATTTATGATGAAGCTGAGGTAAGTATAAAAATGGATCAAACTTTATACAATGCTTGGGAACGTGGTGGTAAAGAAGCTCAAAAGTTAGAGGCAACATTAGATGAGAAAATAAAAATTGTCAAAGGAAACAATGTAATTTTAAATAATATTTCCTTCAATCCAAAAGAAATGGGAACTTTAAATCTTAATTTCAATTTCTTAACAAAAGAACTAACAGACAAGTCCAGATTTGTGTATCATGTAATTCAAAAAGATGCAGCGACAGGAAAAATAATTGGAGGTGAAACCTATATTGTTAAAAAACAAACAAGGCCTGCTTTTTTTGCGAATGCAGGAGGTGATAAAGAAATTGATAAAAACCAACCAATAACAATTAGTGCGGCACAAATAAATGAAGCAGGAATTTATAATTGGTATGATATGAATGGAAATCTAATTTATCAAGGCAAAGATTTAACCGTTTCATCAGATATAACAAAAAAATACAAATTAGAAGTTATTGCAACAGCAGATGGCTTTAAAGATTATGATGAAATAGAAGTGAAACTTAAACCAAGTATCATAGAAAGTTTAGCACCAAACCCATCATCTAATAATGTTACAATAATATACAAAGCAAATGGCGTTTCATCTGCATATCTAATGGTACTAGGATATTACACAGGAGATAGTTCAACCACTAATAATTACATTCTAAATACTGAAAATACTGAGACTACAATAGATATTTCAAACTATCAAAACGGGTTTTATACTATAGCATTAGTTTGCGATGGTCATATTGTTGATGCTAAAACTTTAATAAAAAATTAAATTTATGAAAAAATTAATCCTTACTTTTTTGATTGTAACACTGTCACAATCCATAAATGCAATAACAATTGAAAATATTACTGTTTCTCCTATTTCGAATGAGGCTATTAATATTCATTTAGGAACCATGGAAGGAAGTTGTTTTTATTACGATTCCTTTCAATACAATATCACTGGGAATACGATAACAATAAATGTTTGCTTTGCACCACAATTGTGTAATGCAGTTACTCACTTAGAAAATGATTTTCAAATACCGATCGACAATACAGTAATAAATAATTTTACATTGATAATAAATACATATTATGTAAGCATTCCAAGTTTTGTTTGTAATTATCAAACTTTAGAAGATTCCGAAACGGTCACACTTTCAACACCTCTTGATGCAACTGTAGTCTTATCAGCAATAGATTTTAATTCTAAAACATATAACCTAGCAATTTATCCAAATCCTACCAATGGAATTTTAGAAATTAGAGATAATAATGCAAAATTCAATACTATAAAGATTTTTGATGATCTAGGAAGACAAGTTAAAGTATACTTCAACAATGAAAAAAGTATTGACTTAAAGGAACTTGTAGATGGTATTTACGTAATTGAGTTAAATAGTGACAAAGAAAAAATTTCAAGAAAAATAGTTTTGAAAAAGTAGATAAAACATCAGTGAATTCATGAATATGAAAATTTAAAAGATTAAAGAGACAGAACGCTTAAAATAATTATATACCAATAAATTTATAATAGATGAAAAAAAATATTCTAGTGTTAATTTGTATTTTCTTATGCACTCAACTATCCGCACAGCAATCTGATTTTTATTATACTTTCAATAATAACAAAATTAATCTAACAAAAATTTCTGGAAAATACCTCGCTGAATTCCCCAATGGTCTTGCGAATCCTTCTTCAAATCTTCCTGGCCAAAAATTGACTAATAAGTCCTTTCTAGTTACACAAACAGAAAACTTAAGTAATTACGGTATAAATTCTAATTACACTCCAACTTACATTACTGATGACGGGCAAGAATTATATTATGGCAAAGAAATTTTACTTCAATTTAAACCAAATACAAACTCAGAAGCTAAATCTAGTTTAATTACTACAAATAATTTAACATTAGTTAAAACCTCTGCATCATTTGAAATATACAAAGTGAGTAGCGATGGCCTTCAAATATCAAAAATTATATACCAAAGTGGTATTGTCGAATTTTGTACCCCAAATTTTTATATAAAATTTCAAAGCACAAGTGTTAGTCCTCCAAATGATCCATATTACAATCAACAATGGTATTTAAATAACACCGGTCAAGGAACAAACGACGGCAAAACAACAACTGTAAATGCTGATATCGATGCACCTGAAGCATGGTCTATTACCCTTGGAAATCCAAACATTGTGGTGGCTGTTATTGATAGAGGTCTTACCAGTGATCACCCCGATTTGCCTAATACACGACAAATTAGATTAAGTGGAAGTAATTTTGCCGCGGCATATGATGGTACCAACGATCCCAACAATCCTTCTCCGACAGTTTCTACAGTAGAGGATAACAGTCATGGCGACGCTTGCGCTGGGATTATTGCAGCTACCCAAAATAACGGCATAGGAATAACTGGTATAGCTCCATTGTGTAAAATAATGCCAATAAAAATTCCTCTTGGTTTTAATGGTACGCAAACATCTGATTATGCTGGTGCTATCGACTTTGCAGTAATCAATAATGCAGATATTATATCCAACAGTTGGAGTAACCATTCTCCAAATCACAACTTTGCTCCTGCTATTGTTGCTGCAATTCAAAACGCGGTAAACAATAATAAAGTTGTTGTTTTTGCTGCTGGCAACAATGCCACCAGATCTCTTGGAGAGCCAGGAACATGGGGATATGTCGAATTTCCTGGCAATGCAGATATAGAGGAAATGATAACCGTTGGAGCATCCGACAGAAATAATTTAGTAGCCAATTATAGCCCGAACGGCGCTTCACAATATAGTGATGTCACAACAGGAATGAATTTGGATCTTGTTGCCCCGTCAAGTTCTGCAACAAATGACTTAATACCAGGCGAAGCTGGTAATATTTGGACAATAGATATTCCAGGCGAAGATTATGGCTCTAATTCTTGGAAATTCACGAATACAGGTCTGCCAGCATTTGGAGAGCTATTACCTAGTTTCGGTACAAATTATTCTGATTATACTGGCAGAATGAGTGGTACGTCAGCCGCTACACCACAAGTAGCCGCAGTAGCCGCCTTAATGAAATCTGTCAACCCGTGCCTCAATGCGCAACAGATAAAAATAATTTTAGAACAAACAGCGGACAAAGTCGGACCCTATGATTACAATGTTGATGCAACCAATCCCGGGATCTCAAAACAACTCGGATATGGTAAATTAAATGCCTTTAAAGCCGTAAGCAGCGCACAGCAAGGATTTTCAGAAACGCTAGATTTGGTCATTAAAGATACTCCCGATGATACTGGTATCGAACCTAACACTACTTCGCAGTATATGTGGAACAGCAGTGATATGTGGATTAGAAACAATCCTGATAATGGATTACAGCATCAAAATCCAACCTATGATGGCATTAATCCTAATTATCTTTATGTAAGAGTTGCCAATAAAAGCTGCGTTACTTCCAGTGGAAATGAGAAATTAAAAGTATACTGGGCAAAGGCAGGAACTTCATTGAATTGGCCAGAGAGCTGGGATGGAACCTTTTATCAGGAAATTATCGTTGGGCAGCCTCCTGTATTAATGGGAAATCAAATTGGTACTGCAGTTGCAATTCCACAGTTAGCGCCAGGAGAGGAGACTATCGTGCAGGTGACTTGGCAAAATATTCCTAGTCCTAACGATTATATTTGGTTTGAACAATCTGAAAGTTCTCATTTTTGTTTGTTGGCAAGAATTGAAGCAGAAAGTGATCCAATGACTTTCCCAGAAACACCTGGTTTATATACCAATGTTGCGAACAATAATAATATTGCTTGGAAGAATGTTTCAATCATTAATATCGAACCAACACCCCCTGATGCTAATGGCACTGGAGCCTCCACGGATATTGGCGCTGTTGTAACGGTGGGAAATCCCTTTGATGAGCCACGTACTTTCTACCTTGAACTTGTTAAGGAGGACCTAGAAACTGGTAAGCCAATATATGATGAAGCTGAGGTCTCAATTAAAATGAACCAAACGCTCTACAATGCCTGGGAAAGAGGAGGAAAAGAAGCCCTGAAGTTGGAAGGGACTACCGATGAAAAAAAGAAAGTGGTCAAAGGAAATCACGTTATACTCGACAACTTGTCTTTTAATGCAAAGGAACTAGGAGCACTATACGTCAAATTTAATTTTCTGACAAAAGAAATAACGGATAAGACACATTACATTTATTACGTTGTACAACGAGACGCTATTACAGGGGAAATAATTGGCGGTGAAACGTATGATATTAAAAAAGCTCAAAGACCTATATTTACGGCTAATGCGGGCGGAGATAAAGAAGTCGATAAGAATATACCAATAACCATATATGCGGAACAGATTAATGAAGCCGCCATATATAACTGGTATGATATGCAAGGTAATTTAATTTATCAAGGAAAAGATTTAACAGTAGCAACTGAAGTCACACAAAAATACAAACTTGAGGTAATTGCATTAGCAGACGGATTCAAAGATTACACCGAAGTACTCGTTAAACTAAAGGCCAATTCGTTAAATTTTATAGCACCAAATCCTGCTACCAACAACGTTACAGTTGGTTATAAGTTAAACGAGGTAAGCTCAGCCTATTTGATGGTTATCGGTAGTTATGGCACCACAGGAAGTTCCAATAACTATATTCTCGACTTAAATAGTTCAGAAACCACTATAAACCTAACGGCATTTGCAAATGGCTTTTATACTGTTGCGCTAGTATGTGACGGCCATATCGTCGATGCAAAAACACTTGTAAAACAGTAAAGGGTAAATATTGACGACCAATATCAGCATATACTATTAAAAACAAAAATCTAATCCGAAATGAAAATCTTACTAAATACCTTTCTGCTATTATTATTCCAATTATCAATTGGGCAGGATGGCACTTTGGACAACACTTTCGGAAACAGCGGTGTAATGCAATTTACCTCCATTAATCAAAATACAAGAGGCAGCAAAATTTTGCAACTCACGAATCACAATATCCTGATAGCAGCAAATAGAGATTATGGTGGTGCTACAACAAACAGAAGCTTTTTTATTTCGCAACTATTGCCAAATGGAATTGTCGATACTTCTTTCGGTACCAATGGTGAGTTTTCCGTATCAGGTGGCACCGGTGGATTTGCCTATTTCTATAGTATGGTCCAGCAAGAAGATTCGATTCTAATGTTATTTACACTGAACGGCACCGTTTCTATGGCACGTATTCATTTAGATGGCACTTACGACTTAACATTTGGAAACAATGGCATCATTGCTGTAGCTACCGGAAATAAGATTTGTCTCCAAGACGATGGAAAAATAGTGATTGCTAGTCAATATTATGAAGGAACAGACAACTACTATTATTTCGCAAGATATTCAAATGATGGACAAATAGACATGTCATTTGGCGCGGGCGGAGCAATTTACACGAATATAACTCCCTTTCGTTTCGATATTTCAAACGCTATATGCATTCAGCCAGACAATAAAATCATTGCTGTAGGTACTTCCTATGATAGCGCAACACAGCGCCATGCTGTAGTAGTAAGATTAAATGAAAATGGAACACTCGACCAAAGTTTTAATACAACTGGGGTTGTTACGACCGATATTGGAAATGTTCCTGGCTACGCTGTGTATAATGAAGTCGCTCTCCAAACCGATGGCAAAATTGTTGTATGCGGAAATGCAGAATATTCAAACGGCCCTTTAGGTTTTGGTGGCACCAGCCCCACTGTGGTAAGATACAATACCGATGGCAGTTTGGATAATACATTTGGGGACAATGGAAAAGTGATACTCAACACAATTAATAATGCTAATGACATTATTAATGCTCTAAGAATTCAACCCGATGGCAAAATTATCATTGGCGGTAGCGTTGGTTCTAATCCTTCAATACAATCTTTTTTTTATTTATCAAGATTAAGTGATAATGGAATTTTAGATGCAACATTTGGTAATAATGGTGCCTTTTTAACCAATTTCTCAACGTCGGAAACAAATTATGTATACGACATCGACTTACAAGAAAACGGTAAAATTTTAGCCATCGGCATTAGCAAGAATGAAGCCAGTGGCAATTTTGATGCTGCAGTATGCCGCCTTAACAATGATAGCTTAGGCCGTTCCGAATTTGATTCTGATGAGCTTATTAAAGTATATCCAAATCCCACAAGTGAGAATATCTTTATAAGCGGAGTTGCTTTTGATGCCGCCATTAGTATTTTCAGTACCAATGGTCAGCGTTGTAAGAATGTAGTTGAAGATGATGTATCCCATTTAAAAAAAATCAATCTGCAAGAGTTGCCAAGTGGGGTTTACTTTATGTCGATATCTCAAAACAGTGGTAAAACCATTAAAAAAATCATCAAAAGCTAAAGGATTGGAAGAAAATATTTAGAATGATAACACCACAAATATCGACTTTCAATCTTCATAACGATCATCGATTTTATAAAAAAAAAATAACTCATAATCAGTAGGTTACATAAAATAGTTATTAAAATTAAATTCTAAACTAAAAACCTATAAATATAATCTTATAGCTTTAAATTTCAAAGAAACAATACTATGAAAAAAATTATAACACTTCTTTTTACTATTCTTACAATGCCTTTATACTCGCAATGGGTTCAACAAAATTCGGGAACGACCGCTTATTTAAATGATGTTTTTTGCCTTACAGACGATATTGTTTTTGTTGTTGGTAATCAGGGTACTATTCTAAAAACAACAAATGGCGGCGCAAACTGGATTCAAAAAATGTCAGGGACGAGCGATGACTTAAACAAGATCCAATTCATCAACTCAAACATTGGTTATGCTACTGGTTCGAATGGAACATTGCTCAAAACCACGGACGCAGGCGAAAACTGGTCTTCAATAACTACAAATTTAACTACAAACTTAACTGGATTATTCTGTCTTAATGAAAATACTTTTTTTATTGGCGAGGACTACGGATCCATAAGAAAAACGAGCGATGGGGGCTTTTCATTTGAAACCCTACATTTTGGCACTGTCGGCTTCCTAGACAATGTTCAGTTTTTCAATGATATGACGGGTTATGCCAATAGCTATGATGTAGGTCTTTTAAAAACCACTGACGGCGGTAATTCTTGGACTATAGTACAAAATGATGTGTTTTCATTTTTCTTTTTAAATGAAAATGTCGGCTTTGTTAATTCGAATATTGGTTTACAGAAAACTATAGATGGAGGTTTAAACTTTACCTACTTGTCTGATATTTCCTTTGTAATGCATAAATTATTTGCACCAACAGAAAACATAGTTTGGGGGGTGACTAAAGATTTTTTGCTTGGTGGTCTCCAGGATTACACAATGCGCGGTGAAATTAACAATTTAAATGAATATCAAATGACAATAAGTAATAACCCTCTGTTCGACTCAATCTACTTTTCAAGTGCTACAATGGGTTACGGCGTTGTAGACCACTATATCTTTAAAAATTCTACAGGTCTATTACTGGCCGTGCCGCAAATAGATTTACAGAATAAAACAAAAATATACCCAAATCCAGCTTCAGATCAAGTATCGATATCAGTAGCAAACATAGACGGACAACCCTTTGATGTTGAAATCGTAGACTATTCTGGGAAAATTATATATAAGCAATCATTTAGGCTCGAGGAAAACATATTTATTTCTACTTCATCATTTTCTAAAGGGGTATATCTCGTATTTGTAAAAAATATGAAGAAAACACAAACACAAAAACTAATTATTGACTAATTAAAAAAATATCTTATGAAAAAAAATAAATATATTTTTAGTCTATTGTTATTTGCAAATATTGCATTAAGTCAAGTTTCAGATACATTTGTAACCACTATAATGGATTATACCAGTGCCCAAAAAAACACATACACGATAATTAAAAGCAAAAAAAAATGTAGTTATGTATCTCAAGAAGGCGCCCCACAATTGCCTGTTTTTTCGAGGAATTATGTCTTACCCCAAGGTTGTTCTGTAACTAATATTACAGTTAATAATGGAAGTAAAATATTAATGGGTAGCACGTTCAAGATATTCCCTGCTCAACCTGATTGTCCTCCCAATGGCAGCCCTTGTCCAGTATTTGTTGTGCCTGACCCTGCAATCTATAATAGTTCTTCAAGCTTTCCAAGTGCAACAGCTCGAATTGCTTCAGCATCCAACTCATTTGGATATAATATTGTCACTATTGAGTTTTGCCCATTTCAGTACATTCCAATTGAAAATACACTGTACTTATATAATGAAATTAATATTTCAATACAATATAGTGTGGGACAAATTAACTATTCAGCACGAATTAGTGAACGACGAGATCTCTTAACAAAAGATTATGTTCGCTCAAAGGTACAGAATCCGGAGCTAATAACCTCTGGCACTAAAACTGCAACTCAAATTATAAATGATGTAACTTCTACTGACAAATTACTCTTGCAATGGAAACCATCCAATTATGTAACAGCGATTCCAGAATATATAATTATTACAAGCAATGGATTAAAATCAACTTTCGAAACATTAGCGGAGTACAAAACAAAAAAAGGGATTCCCACTTTAGTGACTACGGTCGAGCAGATTTATGAAAACTATTCAGGCTTCGATAATGCCGAAAAAGTAAGAAACTATCTCAAGGCTGCCAGAGAATTATGGGGTGATGGCCTTTTTGTATTACTGGGAGGTGATATAGATGTAGTTCCTGGTAGAATGGCATATAAAATACGCCCTATTGGCGGGGCACAAGAATGGGATTATACCGATTTATATTTTTGTGATGTCTTTAAACCAGGTGAACCAAATTATAACTGGAATAGTAATGGTGATGCTAATTTTTGGGATGAGGGATCAACATTAGACGGCGGCGCCGACAATTATATTGGTAGAGCTCCTATTCATAATTTAGAAGAAGCTCAAAACTTTATCAGTAAGATTATTGATTATGAAAACCCTAATTACATTGATCGAAGTTATTATAAAAATATGCTATTCTTAGGTTCTTATTACAATTATGATCGTGTTACTCATACTCCAGTTTTAAACGACCTTGGTCAAGAGTGGCAATCGACGGTCTCTAATCAACCATTCTTAGCAAACCCAGAATTAAAAAAATGGAAGCTTTTTGATGATTACCAGGGTTTTCCTCATGGTTTTCCCGGAGACGACGAACTAAACAAGTCAAATGCGTTAGGATGTCTTAACAATGGAAAGCTTGGTATTGGAAAATTTCATTTAGTAAGTCATTACGATCATGGTTTTCCTTTCGGAATTGGAGTTTCAAGTAGAATGAAACTTGACAATTTGTCAAAAGACGACATAGATCATTTGACCAATGGAAGATACTATCAAATAGTTTATTCTACATCGTGTGAATCTGGGAAGTTTGACAAAGATTGCTTTGCAGAACATTATGTTAACATTCCGTTTGGTGGCGCTGTCGCGATGATTGCCAACTCTGGTTCAACTGGTACTGATAGTCAAGCCCAAGCAGTTTCTCTTTTTAAGTCCATTTATGATGACACGACTTCTCCTACAGATTATATAATGGGGATAGCATTTTGTAAAGCCAAAGAAGCGATGACAAGTATAAACGCACGAAAATTACTGAACTTATTTGGAGACCCAACTATGGCAACTTGGTCAAAAGAACCTTTACCTATCAGCTTGAATGTCCAGTCAACTTTCACCATTAGTAACGGCAGTAATAATGTTCTCCCTGTTTCTTTAACGAACGCTATACAAAAAGACGCTCTTGTTACACTTTACAAATTTAATTCTGTCACACATTCCATTGAGGTATACGCTACCCAAACTATTAATGCAGGAGACACTACCGCCCAGTTTATGCTTAATCCTGATACCGAAGGCTCGCTTACAATAACAGTAACAGCCAAAAACTACTATCCTGCTAACGCTTATGTCAACATACTTCTACCGGAGGCTCATCTTTATATTACTAGCTATACAATATCAGATAGCAATGGTAATGGATTTATTGAACAAGGCGAAACTATTAGTCTAAACATAAACTTGACCAATTCAGGGAATGCAAGTATTAGCGGCGTTAATACAGTCCTATCTTGTCTTCCTGCCTTTGCTTCAATTACTAATAATCAAGTAGTTTACCCTCAGACTATTAATCCGGGGCAGACCATCCAATTAAGCGGTTTCTCTTTTATTGCACAAGTTGAACAAGAAGGGTCTCCACTCCCAAATTTTATTGAATTTTTGTTAAATATTACTGCAAATGATAATTATGTCCACTTAGATAATTTCTATCTTGACTTAAAAAATCCCCAACTTTATTTAGGCGCAAGAAATGTTTCAATCGATGCTACAGATCCTACAATCACAAACCTAAATATATTCATAAACAACGTAGGAAATATATCTGCTACTGACCTTACAGCTACCTTAACTTCAAGTATAGCCAGCAGCAGCATCGAAATATTACAACCAATAAGTTCTTACCCAGATTGTGATCCTCTGACAGAACAATACAATAATACACCCTTCAAATTTAGGGTTTCACAATCGTATTCTGGTTCTAAATCATTCATCCTCAAATTAGAAAATACTCTCAGAACTTATTTATTCCCTTTTGACTTAAATGACGCTCTTCCACCGCTGATTTCAAATTTTAGATTTATCTCTACACAAGACCAAATAACACTTCAATGGGATGCTCTTACAGGAATAAAAGGTTATAATGTATATAAAAGTTCTAATTTAGATGGGTTATATACCAAGCAAAATGGTTCTCTAATCACTGGTACAGCTTCTTTCACTGATATAAATGTTAATAATACTACAATGTCGATTTACTATTATAAAATAAGTGCTGTAACATCATCAGGGAATGAACTACCTTTACCAGATGTGCATACGAACGATGCTTTGCCTATCCGGCAAGGTTATAAAGCTTGGACTCTTCTGAGCAGTGAAAGTGGTTTTCCTCTTGCAGCTGGCACTTCATCAGATGATATCGCATTTTCATCACCTACATTATATGATATTGATAATGATGGAACAAAGGAAATTGTGGTCAATTATGGCGATATTTCTGAAAATAGCGGAAAAATAATGTGCTATCACTACAATGGCCAAGAAATGTTTGATATTGATGGCAATAGTAATACAATTTCAGGGTTTGCAGTGACGGATATTTCGATGACAAGAAATTCTGCTATAGGTGATTTAGATAATGATGGTCATCCAGAAGTTCTTTCAGTTGGCAGAGACGATAGCGATAATCGTGGCAAATTATATGTCTACAAAACGATTGATGCTGATGGCGATAATAAACCAGACAAATTTTGGAACGACGAATTTATAGATGTTCACTGGAGAATAAATACTAATCCTGTTTTATATGATGTCGATGGAAATGGGTTTTTAGATATCATTATTGTTGACGAAAAGCAAACGGTGTATGTCTATGACAAAAATAAAAACTTATTACCTGGATGGCCGCAACAAATAACACGACTTCCGGACCATACTACTATTGACTATTCTGAAGGTCATATTGCAGTTGCAGATTTGGACCACGATGGAAAGGCGGAAATAGCAATTGGCTTGCTCTCTAGTGGTAATGGAAACAAAGGAGCCATATATATTTGGCATCACGACGGAACACCTTTTACAGTTAATCCTTTTCATGAATTTGCTGATTATGAAAGAGCCGATGGGGCTATGGTTTTCGCAGATATAGACAATGACTTAAATTTAGAACTACTGATTACAACCAGAAAATCAAATAACACTTCTTACTTAGGTAAAATTTATGCTTTTAAACAAGATGGAACGCCAGTAAATGCACAGTGGAATGGAGTAAATACAATGTATGTTGCACAATCTGATTTCATTACGATGCCAAATATTGCTGTGGGAGATTTGAATCATGACGGCAGTTTAGAAATAGGTTTTGGCAGCCATACTAGCCTTTCTTTATTAAATAAGGATGGTAATTCTTTCAGTAGTAGTTTTCCTAAATTACCTAGGGATATGTATGGTGTAAATAGCTTAGACAGTTTTAGTACTCCTATTTTTGCAGATATAGATGACGACGCAGATGCTGAAATAATTTTCAATGCTGAAGGAAAATTATTTGCGTATAACATTGACGGTACCACTTGTTTAGGGTTTCCTATCGAGTCCGAAAGTGGTCTTCCATTCATGAGTTCACCTGCTATTGATGATATTAATAATGATGGAAAAAATGAAGTCGTAATTTCAACGAAAGACTTAACAACATACGTATTCAATACTAATGGTCATTCAATCAACAATGAATGGGCTAGCTTTAGAGGAAATCCACACAATACAGGTACTTATCGCGAAGTTTGTGACAACGTCTTAGACTTGTTTATCAAAGATAAAGCAAATGACATTGGAGCAGAGCCCAATACAACTACCGAATATTTTTGGGAAAGTGATGATATTTGGGTGAGAAATAATAACGATAATAGTCTAGAACATCAAAACCCAGAATTTACTGGCAATGGTGGCGCAAATTATATAAAAGTCAGAGTAACAAATAAAAGCTGCATAGCATCCAGTGGAAACGAGCATCTAACAGTAAACTGGGCAAAAGCTGGCACTAACTTTACTTGGTTTATTCCGTGGAACGGTGGCGTAATTTACCCAGGTTCTGGCGCTTCAATGGGTGATATTGTTGGAACTTTAAATATTCCACCATTACAACCAGGGGAAGAGACTGTAGTAACATTCCCATGGCAGGCTCCAAATCCTAATTTGTATGGTAACAACGGCGATCAATGGCATTTCTGCTTGTTGGCAAAGATCGAGGCATCCACAGACCCTACAAATATTGCGAATCCAGACGACATCGTTTCAATCGTTAGTGATAATAACAATGTGGCATGGAAAAACGTTACTATCGTTGATATTCTTCCAAATAACACGGTCGAACCAGGAGGCGTAATTGCAGTGGGAAACCCATTCGAGAATCCGCGGACATTCTACTTAGAAATGTCAATCAATGATTTGGAAACCGGCAAACCAATCTATGAAGAGGCCGAAGTAGGCATTAAGATGGATGATGTACTTTATCATGCATGGGAAAGAGGCGGTAAAGAAGCCCAGCAATTGGATCCGACACTTGAAAGTAAAAGGAAAATTGTAAAAGGAAATCACGTAATTCTAGACAATCTTGCGTTTAATGGTAAAGAAGTAGGCACTTTGAGATTGAATTTTAATTTCTTAGTCAAAGAGCTTACTGACAAAAGGAATTTTGTTTACCACGTTATGCAAAAAGATGCCAATACTGGCCAAACATTTGGAGGGGAAACTTTTGTAATCAATAAGAATCCCCGTGCACCTTTTTACGCTGATGCTGGTGAAGATAAAGACGTTGATATTAACGACCCCGTAACAATAACCGCTACCGATATTAACGAGCCTGCAATATACAATTGGTATGACAGTGAAGGTAATTTAATCTTTCAAGGAAAAGAGTTGCAAATTGCAAACGCTGTAGCAGAAAAGTATAAACTCGAGGTAATTTCAACAGTCGATGGTTTTAAAGATTATTCAGAAGTTGAGGTAAAACTCAACCCAAACAGATTTAGCACTTTTGCACCAAACCCTGCAGTCGATCATATTAATTTGGCTTACAAATTAAATCAGCCAACGTCTGCATACATTATGATTGTTAGTTATTATCTAACGGGCAACATATCTAACAACTATGTTTTAAATCCAACGTCAAATAACATTACTGTTGATCTAAGTTCATACCCAACTGGTTTTTACAAAGCCATTTTGGTTGTAAACGGACAAATTTCTGATGCAAAAATTTTAATTAAACAGTAGGAATCAGCCTTTTAAATAGTTACTAGTATATAACATAACCATCTTTGGAATCCCGTCCAGAGGTGGTTATGTTTTTTATAAAGGACAGTTAAGCAATCTTCAATTTTTTCAAATCCAAATTGGAACTCATCAAAAAAAAGCATCTTTGATGTCGTCTATACTCTTTTCCCAAGAAAAGTGCAATCTTAACTTAAATATTTCTTTTTCCTAGCTATATGGGACTTATTGATAAACTTGTTAGACCTCACTCCCCGCCACCCCATTTATAGGAAATAAAAAAAGATTTTTAGAACGTCCCAGCGGCAGTAAGTGCTGTAACATTTCCAAAACCACTTTATCCATCAACAAACAACCATCAACTAACAACCAAAACAGCAGCACCCACTGCCTCTATTCAACCCCTCGAAAGAGTACCGCTTTATGTCTGCAAAAGAAAGCGATATTTAGTATTGCTTTACTCAATGCCCTGATCATTATTTCTATGCTCAAGTTTTTGTCACTCCAAGCGCAATCGAGGCCCTTAGTATTTATAGTAATAAGGGCATTGAAAAAAGCAATTATCTTTCTAGAAATTCTTTTGCAGGCAAAAAGCGGTACCCTTTCTATCGCGCCAGCCAACGCTAAGCAGCTGCCAAAAACCTTTTTTTAAGACCTTATTTCCCCGACATTCTTCCTTCCAACAACTTTCGATTTCAATCAGAAAAAACAAAAAAATAAATAAAAGAAAGCAAAGGTCAGCTACAGCTTCAAAACGGTAAGTTCAAGCCCTGCGGGTTTTACAAAAAAATCTCCACCCTCAACTTCACCACTAAGAAAATTGCTTGGTAACACAACAATCATCCTCACTTCACTTTTGGAGTTAAGAGTCGGGTAGTATTTTTTTGAAAAAACTTGCCTTATTCGAAACTTTCGCTAGCAGAACAACTTTCTTTTTTTTCTTTTTTTCTTTTGAAAAAATTTTAGCGCGCAGCCTTGCGGAGCGAGGCGAAGCATATCCAATTACGAACCAATCTAAACTCAAAGCCATGCCAAACTACAGAATCAAAACCCGAAAACCCGACACCAGCTATCCAGGATCCAAAATCTACATTCTCAACAAAGGATTAAACAGCGGAAAACCTCAAAAAGAACCCTTCGCCAATAGTTTTGTAATTCTTTTCCCTTGCGAAGAAGAAGCCGAAACAGTCTATTGGTTAGCTTACAGCCTATGGAAGTCAAAATATTGGCACCAACATCTAATTGGGTCCGTTATTCCTTTTTTACGACTGCGCGATTTTCAAAAAGAATTCAATGACAAAGTAGTAGAAATGCTAGCCGATTTCGAATTACATCAAAAACAAGTTAAAGCACTTAGGTTGCTAGAAGAAAAAGAAGCCCAATTTCATCAAAATTTAGCTCTTATAAATGACATGAGAAGAGTGATTTTGTATCGGTATTGCAAGAAATAAAATCATTTTTTCCACAAATTCTTTTTAACCGAGTGGAAAAAACTCGATGGCTATATAGTGTAAAGCTTTATTAGGCAAGGTGATGTTCAAAAAAAAGCCCAGTTTCACAACCAGGCTTTTACATTCAACTCAAAAAGTCACCACAACAAGAGTCAAACTATTTTTTGTGCTTCTTTAATACTAATTTCAGTACCCAAGAAATTAAGAAACTGACAACGGCTCCAACAGCAGCCAACACCACCGTTTTCAAAACATCTGCCGAATGAATATTCGGAACAATACTCAAAAAAGTACCGCCTGCAGTACCCATTAAGATGGGGTTACTTGCCGACATGAATTTCGGATTCAGTTGTGGTCAATTGGCTTACCGCCGACAATACGCCGCCGGCAACCGCCAAATAACCACCTGCAGCACTAACCACCACTGGCAAAGCAACAGGCGCCGCCATAATGGTACCACCAACGGTCGCCAAAACCAACCCAATATTTCGAAGCACTTTAAAAAATTTCGGTGTGGGAGCTTTCGCTCGTTTTACAATAGTCATAAGGAACGGTTTTAAGATTATACAAGTTGCTACTACTCTTTTTAATAGAGCCTATTCAAATAAATTAGCCTCTTGGCCCATACTGACCCCCAATTTCATTGGAACCAGTCAAATCAGTTGTTCCTCCACTCCCAGACAATTGTCGTGGCGCAGATTGCGTACCTCCAATAGCTGTCAGTTTTCGGGGTGTATAGTCTCCACCAATCACAACTTGTTTAATTGATGTTTGCTTTCCATTTATTTCAGGCATATTTTTAAACATCGTTGGAGAACTTCCAGTCTCTGAAAATTGTCGCGGAGGAGCTTGGCTGCCACCGATAACAAAAAGTTTTCGTTCTGCAGTATTTCCACCGATCTCAAAGTTTTTCCCGCTGAGGTTAACTTTAAATAAATTTCTGGGCGCTGTGCTGCCCGGTCCATTACCTCCAATACAAAGGTTTCGGTTTTCAATTTTCGCATTGTCACCAATATCCAACAACAAGGTATCTTTACCTATTTCGGCAACAGCATTAGTCACTAATGACTCGGGAACAACTTCACTTTGAAAAGTGGAAGTAGTTTTGGGTTGGTTTTCACAACTAGTAACGGCAAAGGTTACTAACAAAACAAGCATCAAAACGGAGATGCTTTTAATAAAAGTTGAGGTTGGAGCCGCAGCTCTAAAAATAGTTTTCATGATCATTTAAATTTAAGATTGAACAATTAATTTTACGTTTTCGGCACTATGTAAAGCACCATACACCAAGCGTTTCAGCTTAGCAAATGCCTTCCGAGATTGAAGCCCTAATCCAGGGCCGCTCCATTTCGTCACAGGCGCTATACAACCGTTTAATTCTTTCAAAGCATTATTGGCAGGATGAAATAGAATTAACTTTCTATTTTTCACATCAATCACTTCCAAATGCCACTGAAATTTTTGGCTGTACCGCTTCTTTAAAAAATATTCCCCCTCCGGAATGCAGGAAACTCTTTGCTCGTTTTCCTTCCATGGCAATTCAATAGTATTACAAAGAAATTTACCATCACATTCGAGTGTTCCGTTAGTTCCGTCAGGGAAATAACTTCTGGTCAGTATCAAAACCATGCTACAAACCACTAACTTTCACCAAAGCCAAAGGGTTGAAAGCACCATTTTTCAAAGGATACATTTGCCCATTAACCTCTTGGTAAAACTCAATACCCAAGGCCAAAAACAAAGGCTTGGTGCTGTTCGCCAACACCTGATTGGTATGAGCAACCGCCACAGTAGCCACCGCATCCCAAGGTAGGATTCCAGTAGCCGATGTTTGAACCTCAAATAGCTCTGCCTCAAAATCAATACTAGCCCCGCCAGAAATGATTTTGTAGTGCGTAGTTCCCGAAGGAGCCACAATCATGTTAACCGGCACAAATGGAGGAATATCCACCGTAATTGCACCAGTCACACGATCGATAGCACCCGTATACGGTGCATACATACTAGTGCCCAGCTTCCCTCGGATATTAAACTCAAAACCTTCCAACAATTCCGCCTCACCATCAATAACGTTTCGGAGACCTCTCTCGTTAACCAAATCCGCTTGAATAACGCGAACCATCTGCTGGGTAAGTCGGCTCACCATTCTACCATCGGCAGAATTAATTAACAAAGCTCTAAGAGCAATTCTGAGCGTCTTCCCTGCCCGACCAGCACGTCCAAACTCAGAGCCATTCTCCCGAGTTCTCTGAAAAGCAGGATCATTCTTAATTCGGCTAGCATCAATGCCTCCCTTCTCGCGAGCCAAATGCCCGTCTTGCGAAGTCTTGTAAAAGGTAATATCCCCGATAGTCCCTTTCAATTTAATTATGCCTTTCTGTCTTGCCATAATTTCTAAACTTTTGATTAATACTCATGTTCACAATTCACTTTCATTTCGATAATCGTTGCAACTAATCCCCGAAAAGCTTTGTCAAAGATTCAAGCATAAGAAGCACATTTCAAAGCCCACCAATCAATAACCAACCATAATCGATTATAATCAGCTATTTTAATACATCAAAATTTCAGGGAATTCTTTAGCTTTGTAGTATCAGGTTTAGTTATTGCATCGCTATACCAAAGCCTAGGATAAAGTATCAATTGTTGATAATGGGAACAAGCAACACAAGAGTGTGTATGTATCCGAAAGACGTTCAGCGTATAATGGGAAAAAATTACACCCAAGCAAGGTTGTATTTAATAAAGATTAAGAAGAATCTGAAAAAGGAAGATCATCAATACATTTCCGTAGAAGAATTTTCTAAATACTCAGGGCTTCCAATAGAAGAAGTATTACGCTGCATGTTGTAGGATAAAATTTGAACAGCTTATAAGACTGCAAAACCTTTAAAAACAATCGAAACTAGTTCAAAAAATAGTCTCAATATCAAAAAAATACTTTGTAATAATAAATAGATTTTGTACTTTTATGTAATCAAAAAAGCATAAAACGAATTAATCTGATAGGGGTAAAATTCGGGGTACATCAAGAATATAAGATTGTGAAGCCAATAAAATGAAGGCACTAGTCAAATGGTTCGAATCCCATCGTAGTCACAAAAAATCTAATTTATTAGAAAAAGTATAGGTTCTAAAGAAGTAACATCAATGTCGCCTCTTTAGAACTTTTTTTTATAGTTGAT
>Ga0208888_100177_pt1 | contig 36704 bp, 30 predicted proteins | sample LakWasM115_HOW13_2_FD_183929 | JGI IMG/M metagenome (GOLD analysis project Ga0208888, IMG submission 183929) | Freshwater sediment methanotrophic microbial communities from Lake Washington under simulated oxygen tension - Sediment Metagenome... | ecosystem: Environmental > Aquatic > Freshwater >...
GCGCACCCTGATGCTGGACCCCTTGCTGTCGCAGCGCTACCGATTGGGCACCGTGCTTTGCACCGTCGATGCCGTGCTGGGGCTCCAAAGCCTGGAGCGCCATCCCGAGGCCCTGGCCCAGTTGGCGGCGGCCGATGAAGTGTGGCTCACCAAGCTCGACTTGCTGGCCGATCCCGGGGCCACCGGGCCTTTGCTGCAATGCCTGGCCCAACTCAACCCGGCGGCGCGCGTGCGCCAGGCTGGCCGCGCGGACCTGGCCCCCTTGCTGGAGATCTTGCGCCAGCGCCTGTTGTCGCCCGGGCCCGATCCGGCCTCATCAGAGCAGGCTCATTTCTACCACCCGGTAGGGGTGCCAGACGAGCTGCCGAGCCACCTGGCGGATGTGCAGAGCTTTGTGCTGGTGCGCCATGAGCCGCTGGACCTGGAGGGCTTTGCCCAGTGGCTGGATCTGGTGGTGGCGTCGCAGGGCGAGAAGCTGTTGCGCTTCAAGGGCCTGGTTCAGATCGCGCAGTCGCCTGATACACCGATGGTGGTCCATGCCGTGCAGCACCTGTTTCACCCCCCCGAAACCCTGCCGGCCTGGCCTTCCGAAGACCACCGCACCCGCCTGGTGTTCATCACCCGAGGCCTGAGCCGGGACGTGCTCGAAAGCACCCTCGACGTGATGGCCAGGCGCCGCACCCGGCCTAGGCCGGTGTGAACAACCGGCTTGAACTGATAGCGTGACAACCCTGGAGACAACAATGAAGACATCGAGAAGACAGATGCTGGGCGCCTTGGCGGGCCTGGCCAGCCCGATCCTGGCCCAGGCGGCCACCTTTCCCGAGCCCGATCGCATGTTGCGCATCGTCGTGCCGTTTGCCGCCGGTGGCGGTGTGGATTCTGCAGCCCGCCTGCTGGCCCACCAACTGGGCAAGCAGCTGGGCTTGCCGGTGATCGTCGAGAACCGCGCCGGCGCCAGTGGCACCCTGGGGGGCAAGTACGTCCAGACCTCGCCCGCCGATGGCTATACCCTGCTGTTTTCAGCCGCCACCCACATCTACGCGCGCCAGGTGCTGAAAAGCCCGCCCTACGACCCCCAGACCGACTTCGCGCCGATCGCCCGCGTCGGCGAAGCCCCCCTGATGCTGGTGATCGCCCCTGATCAGGAAGCCAGAAAGCTGTCAGACGTGTTGGCGGCCGCGCGCACCAAGCCGGAGGGGTGGACTGCCGCCATCCCTGCATCGGGCGCCCCCAGTCATCTGGCAACGCTGCTGCTGGCGCGCATGGGGCAGGTCAATTTCACCTATGTGGCCTACAAGGGCACGCAACCGGCCCTGGTGGATGTGGCGGGCGGGCATGTGAACCTGCTGCTCGACTCCATGATCTCGCTGCTGCCCCTGGCCAAGTCGGGCAAGGTGCGGCCCATCGCGGTCACCTCGGTCAAGCGCAGCGCGCTGGCCCCCGAGGTGCCCACCATGGCCGAAAGCGGGCTGGGCCGCTATGCCTATGCCTCCTGGTACGGCGTCTGGGCGCCCCGTGGCACCCCGCCTGAGCGGGTCTTGGCCTTGAACAAGGCGATCAATGCCGCGGTGGCTGACATCGCCCGCGCAGGCGGGTTCAGTGCATTGGGCATTGAGCCTGTCACCGAAACCACGGAGCAGTTCCAGCGCTTTATCGTGTCGGAGGTGTCGCAGGGCAGCGAGCTGCTGAAGGCTGCGGGTTTCAAACCTGAGTAAGTTCGTCATCGGGCTTTTCTGAAGAGAAGCCCAGACCAAGCTTGGGAGAATCCTGACCAAGCCAGATGACGCGCCGCTGAGCACCATAAGCCCTGTCTCAACCCCGGCCCTGCAGAGGCCGAACCCACAGGAGCTTACCGTGCCCGTACCCCAACACCCGAAGCTGCGCCTGTCGGCAGCCCCATGTTGACCCGGTTGCGGTGTGGCGAGTGCAAGGCTTGTTCAGCGCCGGCAAGGCTGCTGCAGACGGGCCGGCCTCCGATTGTGAAACCGCATCATCATGCAGGTTGGCGGGGCCTTGGGTGGACCCGAACAGCGGCACCAAACCTAAGAGGGCCGTGCCAGGCCTTTTCTTGCTGGCGCGCAGCGCTTGGATGGCAGTCGCGGCCAGCGCCATCGCAAGCACATTCTGGCCTGATCATTTACAGGGCCTCAGCGCAGGCGTCAATCCCGCCCCGCCTATTCAATCGCCGAGGCGATCGCATCCGGGTCGGTGAACCACACTTCATGGCTGCCGCTGCACTCGACGTAGCGAAACAAGCCCAGCCGTTCTGACAAGCGCGGGTGCCAACCCAGGCGCTGGGGCAGTGCGGTGTCCATGCTGCAGTTGACGTAGCTCTTGGGCTGCGGGCAGGCGGCCATGGGCTGGCTGGGTGTGATGGGGTGTTGAAAGCGTCTGTCTGGGTGTTTAGATGGAAATCCTGGGATTCAGTGGGTCATCGCCAGATGGAAATCAACAGGCCAGTGAGGGCCTGTGGTGCGAAGGGTCCATCAAAAGCAGCGGTGGCCTATACGACTCACATCTTGAGCACCAGCGGCCCCCCTTTGGATCGGGACACGCAGGCATGCATGACTCGGCCGTGCAGGCGCTCAAGTTCGGACAAAACGTAGTCGCGGTGATCCACCACCCCCTCCAGCACCTCAACTGCGCACACACCGCATTCACCACGTTCGCAGTCAAACATGACGTCGCAACCAGCTTCATTCAGGACCGCCAGAACTGTCTTGTTCGGCGGCACCGTCAGGCGCTGACCACTGCTGCTTAGCACCACGTCAAAACTACAGTTATTCTCAGAGGAGGCCGGTGCAGCAAAGAGCTCGAACCGCACCCTGCCTGGCTCCCACTGGCGAGCCTGTACTTGTGCCAGCACCGCATCCAACAGAGACTGCGGTCCGCACACGTAAACTTGATCAAGGGGCCCGCAACGGTCCAGAAGTCCGTTCAGGTCCAGAGGGCCTGCAGACTCGTCATCTGCATGGACGTGGAGGTTCTCACCCAAAAGCGATTGCAGCTCGGGCAGCAAGGCCATGGATGTTCGCTGGCGGCCAGCGTAGTGCATGGTGACGTGCCGCCCCTCCGACACGCAATGGGCGGCCATGCTGGCCAAGGGGGTGACCCCAATGCCTCCAGCCAGCAAAACAATGCGGCCTGAACCCGGCGCTAAGGGAAAGTCATTGCGCGGAAGTTTGACTTTGAGATAGTCCCCCACCTTCACTTGCTCGTGCAGATAGCGGGAGCCTCCGCGCCCCTCGGATTCCAGGCGAATCGCGACCAGGTACTCGACGGGTTGTGACGTTGCGTCGGGCAGCGGGTTGAGGTTGATCAGCGAGTACTGGCGCCAATCTTTGTCTCCATTGGCGAGACGCACTTGGATACCGATGTGGGCCCCGGCCGTGAAGCCCGGTAAGCTGGAAGAGTTGTGGTTGGCCGGGCGCAAAAGCAGGCAACGTACCGACGGGTTGAGAAAGCGTGCCTCTGCGATTTGCAGGGTCAGTTGAGGCCCCAGAGCGATCTTGGACATGACTAGGGTTCCCGATCAGTTCATGTGGCAGTTGACGGCAAACGGATCGGTATGTTCAGAGACCACTGTACTGACCAATTTGTTGCTCACGCGGCCACTGGCATCCTTTTCGACCACCCGCATGTAGAGGTTCTGGATTGGGTATTGGTTGGTATTGAACTTGAAGTTGCCTCGCACCGACTTGAAATCGGCCGCCCGCAGCGCCTTGCGAAACGCGTCCCGGTTTTCTACCTTGCCAGCGGCCCCTCGCACGGCAGAGTCCAGCAACAATGCGGTGTCATAGCCTTGGGATGCGTACATGCTGGGGGGGCGCCCGAACGCCTTTTGAAAGTCCTCTACAAATTTGCGATTGGTGGGGTTGGGTAAATCTGCCGCCCACTGAGATCCGTTGTAGGTGCCCACCAAAGAGGTTCCCACCGACTTGATGGTGTCCTCATCTGCAGAGAAGCCCGGCGCCAGCAAAGTCATTTGCTTTGAGAGTCCCGCGGCATCGAACTGCTTGATGAAGTTCACTCCCATGCCGCCAGGCAAAAAGAAAAACACGGCATCCGGCTTGGCCGCCCGTAGCGTCGCAATTTCTGCTGAATAGTCCAGCTGCCCCATCTTCGAATAAATTTCCTCGACCACCTGCCCGGTGTACTTGCGCTTGAAGCCACCGAGAGACTCTCGACCACCTGGGTAATTGGGCGCAATCAAAGCCACCCGAGCGAACTTGCGCTCAACTGCGAACTGGCCCATCGCCTGTGGGATGTCTTCGTTCTGCCAGGAAGCCACAAAGAAATTGCGGTGGCACTTGGCCCCCGCATAGTCTTCGGGACCCGTGTTGGTACTGATGTAGACCGTATCGCTGTTCAAGACCATCGGCAGTATGGGCAATAGAACGTTCGAGAACACCACGCCAGTGATGACGTCCACCTTGTCTCGTTTGATGAATCGCTCCGCAGTCTGGCGGGCGCTTTCAGGATTTTGCTGATCATCCACCACGTTGAGTTCTACTGGCAGCCCGCCCAGTTTGCCCCCTCTGTGTTGCAAACCAAGGTTAAAACCATCCCGAATTTCTTGACCAAGTACGGCTCCAGGCCCAGACAGGCTGGTCAGAAAGCCGACCTTGAAGACTTCGGCAGCGTGTGAGTTGACGCTACCGCAAATCAAGACAGACAGGGTCCATTGGGCAAAGCCAGAACGAACGCGAGCTCTCATAGCAAACTCCAGTGAGTGGGGTGATGTCGTCACGATGGGGCGTTATTCAGCGTGCCATAACGCATTTTCGATTTCGATTTTTTGCGCGATATCAAAGCGCAAGCAAAGTCTAGAAAGCTCCTATCTGGCCGGCTATCCGGTATCCGCAGGTAGCTTGAGCAACTTGTCCGAATCCGGAAACCGGGCGACTTACCCCATCGCGCATTGCAGATTCCGGACAAAGGGGTGCGAATGGTGGCTATTCCCCGTCGCCCCGTCTGCCCACACTTGTGGCCATCACCTATTCATCCCCGAAAAGGAACTTGCGATGATGAACTCTGAAGAACTGGCCGCCTTGATTCGGCCCGACCGCGTGCACAAGAGTGTCTATACAGACACCTCGATTTTTGAGCTCGAGATGGAGCGAATTTATGGCCGGGCCTGGATCTACGTGGGTCATGAAAGCCAAGTCCCTGGCACAGGCGACTTTCATACCACCCGCATCGGCAATCAAGATGTGGTGATGGTGAGAGGCCAGGATGGTCAGGTCCATGTCCTCTACAACCGATGCCCCCATAAAGGTGCCAAACTGGTTGCGGAAGGTGACGGCTGTGCCGGTAAGTTCTTTCGATGCCCCTATCACGCATGGACTTTCAAGCTCGACGGCTCACACCTTTCTGCCCCACTTCGCTCCGGGTTTGAGGGCACTCAGTACAACCCGGCGAGTCCCCAGTTTTCGATGCGGCAAGTGGCTCGCGTGGAGCTTTACCGAGGCTTCGTGTTTGCGAGCCAGAGCGACAGCGGTATTGGACTGCGAGACTTTCTGGGTGGCGCAGCCTCCTCCATTGACAACTTGTGCGATCGATCTCCTGTGGGCGAAGTTGAAGTCGCTGGTGGGGTTTTCCGTGTCATGCAGCCCTCCAACTGGAAGGTGTTCTACGAAAACCTGCACGACACCATGCACGCGCGCATCACGCACGAGTCATCCTTCATGGCGGCCAGGGAAGAAGCCGAGGTTATCGGGGAGATGCCGTTCGAATTGCTCATCCAGGATGGCAATGGCGAACCTTATGCCTTCTGGGAAAAACTGGAGTTGCGGGCCTATCACCATGGACACGGCTACATGGAGGGAATCTTCGATCCCAATGCCGCTACGCGCGATCCCGTTTCGAGGGCCCATTTCGCCTGCCTGACGGAGGCTTACGGAGAGGCGCGAGCTCGTGACATCTTGGGGATGAACCGCCACAACACCATCCTGTATGGCAGCGGCTCACCTCACAATGTTTTTCAGCAATTCCGAGTCATTCGCCCGCTGGCCGTCGACCGCACGCTGGTCGAAATCCAATTGTTCCGCTGCAAGGGGGCGCCGCCTGAGGTTTACGACCGCGCTCTCACTTATGCCAACCTGATCAACTCACCGTCCTCCAATGTCATGCCAGATGACGTCGAGGTTTACCGCCGCTGCCAGGAGGGTAACCAGACCTTTGGCGGCGACTGGGTCAGCCTGCACCGCTACCTTGGGACCGATCACCAACTGCCCGACGGGGCGGTATCCACCAACGGAACCAGCGAACTCCCCATGCGGAACCAGTTCGCCGCTTGGCGCGATTACATGCTGGATGACAGCCCCCTCCACGCAGACAACACCATTACCTCGGAGTGCCCACACCATGCTGCTTGACCGGAGCTTTGATCTCACCCTGACCCCTTGTACCCAAGCCACTCTCAGCCACGAGGCGCTGCGTGGTGTGGAGCAGTTCCTCTATGACGAAGCCCGTCTGCTGGACGAGCGTCAGTATGAGTCGTGGCTTGCGCTCTGGGCTGACCAAAGCCGGTATTGGGTGCCACGCCACCACGGACAAGTGAACCCGTTCGATCAAATCTCTCTTTTCTGGGAGGACCGCATGCTGCGTGAGACACGGGTGCGCAGACTGCTCAATGCGCGCAACTGGTCACAGCAACCTGTCACGCGCAGCAGTCGATTGGTAGGCGGTGTCCAGGTTGAAGGTTTAGACCCCCAGGGCCACCTGATCGTGCGTTCCAAGTTGCACTACAGCGAATACCGTTTGACACAACGTGACTTGGCGGCGACGGTGCACCATAAGCTGATGGCGACCGAGCAAGGCGGCTGGCGCGTGTACCTGAAGCGGGTCGATTTGGTGAATTGCGACAGCATATTTGCCAACCTGGAGGTGTTTCTGTGATTGATGCTGCTGCCGGAACAGAAACGTCCGAAATCAGCTTGCCCCAGGCGGAAGTCGCCATTTTGGCCTTGCATTACCAAAATGAGGTGCTACACGCCGAGGGCCGCATTCGCGTAGGGTTGGCAGGTGATGAAGCTCAGCGGGCTCGTGTCATTGCTGCTGCGGGGCGCATGCTGATGGGGGCGCGTGCACGTCGATGGCCCATCATTCATGTGCGCATTGCCTTCCGCCCTGACTATGCCGACTGCCCAAGCAATACGCCTATCTTTCGCCAAACCATGGCACTCGGCGCGGTGCAGGAGGGGGCATGGGGCAGCGCCTTCCTGGAAACACTGACGCCGCAAAAGACCTCGACAGAATTTGTCATCACGCATCATCGGATCAGCGGCTTTGCAGGCACCCCGCTCGAGCAAACCTTGCATTTGCTCGGGGTCAAGCACCTGCTGGTGGGAGGGGTCGCAACACATTCCGTGGTTGAGAGCACAGTGAGGGATGCGGCCGACCGGGGCTTTCATGTGGTGGTCGCTGCCGACGCCTGCGCGGCAGCAAGTCACGACACCCACGCCGCTTCCCTGGCTAGCATGGCCTTGGTGGCGGAGATCTCAGAGATTGATGCGGCCTTCGGGCTGCTGGAGGATCGCGCATGAACGATACCACCTCGTCCTCGCAATCCACCTCCTGCAAGCGCTTCGCAGGTCAGATCGCCATTGTTACAGGTGCAGCACAGGGCTTGGGGCTGGACATTGCCAAGCGCTTACACGCCGACGGCGCGGCAGTGCTGTTGGCTGACACTCAGACCGAAGCGGGAAATCAGGCGGCCGAGCAGATGGGGAAGAGGGCTTTTTTTCAGGAAACCGATGTCACTGACGATCATCAAATTGCGCGAGCCATTCGCACGGCGCAGCAACACTTCCAGGCGGTTGGTCGGCTAGGCATCTTGGTCAACAACGCCTGCGTGTATGCAGACGCCGGATTCAGTTCAACTCGGGCCCAGTGGTGGCATGCGTTGAACGTCAACCTTGTTTCAGCCGCTGTCTTTGCGCAGCAGGCGGCAGAGTTCATGGGGGCTGGCGCTGTGATTGTCAACATGGGCAGCACTGGCGGCAAATTCGGAGCCGCCGAACGCGCCGTTTACCCCTCGTCCAAAGCAGGGCTGATGCAGTTGACGAAAAACCTGGCTGTGACGCTGGCCCCTCGGGGCATTCGCTGCCTCAGTGTCTCCCCAGCCTGGACCTGGTCGCCGTCCATGTCAGCACTGAGCGAGGGGAGCCTACAGGTCGCTGATCGCCTTGGCGCCATAGTGCACCCTCTTGGGCGTGTGGGCCGAGGGGAAGAAGTTGCAGCTGCGGTAGCATTTGCTTGTTCAGCTGACGCGTCATGGATAACCGGCGTCGACTTGCCAGTCGACGGTGGCTTTACCAGCATGGGGCCCGATCAGGGCCTGTCACCACGTGAGTGGTTCAGCCGCATGCAGAATGGGGGTGGCCACTAGAGCCGATTGGCTGCCGTCTCACGCGGCAGCTCGCCGAAACGCTCTCGGTAGTAGGCCGAGAATCGTCCCAGGTGACCAAAGCCGTAGTCCATCGCGACCTTGGTGACCTGGCAGTTGGGCAGGCTGCTGAGTTGACGTCGGGCTGCGTCAAGGCGCAAGTTGCGTAGCCAAACCATCGGCCCAACGCCGTATTCGCGCTTGCAGTGCATGTGCAGGGTTCGTGAACTGACACCCGCCGCACGTGCCAGATCTTCCAGGCTAATCGGCGCATACAAACGCGAGAGCACATACAACTCGACAGCCGCGAGGGGCGACTCCTGAGAACGCAATGATGACTTGCTGTCTTGCGGATTCAGGGTGTAGCTCGATCCACTATCGGCATAACCGTTCGCGTTCTGCATTAGCAGAAAGAGCGCCAAACTGAATTCAATGTGCTCCAGCCAAGAGGGCTGAGCCATGACGTTGCCATCCCCAAGCTCAGGCAAGGTCAACTCAGTGAAGGTCTGAAGCAGGCCTACCCAACGAGACGCAGCTTCACCGTCAATCATGACGGCAGATGGGAACCACGAAAGCTCAGACTTTTTGGGCAACCAAGGCTTTCCACAACTGGCTGCAGCCTCACATACCAAGGCAGTGGGCACCCGCAAAATTATCTGCTCGCAATCTCGACTCCAATGAAGGCGGATGTGACGCTTGGGCGCCACGATAGCCGCCTGTCCCGGACCCACTGTGATGCGCTGGCCATCGCTGATGATCTCTGTCGAGCCCTGCAAGGGCATTTGAACAAGGCAAAAATCCTTGAAGGGTTGAGGCTTGATTTCTACCTCAGGACCATACCGGAGCACCATCATTTTCAGGCGTTTCGAGCTGGTACTGAACAGCGTAGAGTCAATGTCACCACTGCCACAGCGCAGCTCGTGCTCAGAAAGAGAATGACTCAAAAAATCCTGTGACTGCTGGACGCTTCTGGTTTGATGCTCACGTCGGCAATACACACGCGACAGGTCAAGGGTAGGGACTGTGAGCGTCACGGTAGCCCCAGTGTGCGCACCAGAGATTGAGGCTTTCTATTCGTTAAGGCAAGGAGCTTCATGTGGGGTCATCCTGGTTCATTGGGTGTAGTTCTTGGCCTGCTTAAAAACTTCTGCAGGCTGAAATTCAATGCCGATACGCTTGGATTGAAGCAAGATGCGCGCCAATAAATGTTCGATAGCTTGCCCGTCGACACAGCGGGTTTGGCCAGTTTCAGCAAGTTGGATGGCGCAGCAGCTGCGTTGCGATTTCCGGATAGAGCTCGACGGCGAATGGGTGTCAGATCCCTCCTTGAGGCGCTCCCTGAGCACTTGTATCTCAAACCTAACGAGGAAACCCATGACCCAAAATATCACCGTCAGAAGCCATGAAGGCCAGACTTTCTCTGCCTACCTGGCGTTGCCCGCCAGCGGGAGTGGCCCAGCCGTGGTGCTCGCGCAAGAAATTTTCGGCGTGAACGCCAACATGCGTGCCGTGGCAGATTTTTACGCTGAGGAAGGTTATGTGGCGCTCGTCCCCGATCTTTTCTGGAGGCAGCAACCGCACGTTGAACTGGGCTACACGCCCGAAGATTTCGAAAAGGCCATCGCTTACTTCCACGGTTTTGACCTTGATCTCGGCATTGCCGACATTCAGTCCTGCGTGAACCTGCTGCGTACCATGCCGGAAGTAGATACGACCGTCGGTGTCGGCCTGGTAGGCTTTTGCCTTGGGGGGCGCTTGGCCTATTTCGCTGCTTGTCGAACCGATGTGGCTGTCTCGGTCGGGTACTACGGCATGGGCATTGAACAGGCGCTGGACGAAGCAGAAAACATCAAGGGCCGGCTGGTGTTGCACTTCGCAGAACTGGACAACTACTGTGACGCTTCAGCACGTTCAGCCATCGAGAGCAAGCTGCGCGGGCAACAGGGTATTGAGCTCTACACCTATCCCGGGGTAGACCATGCTTTTGCACGTGCGGGAGGTCAGCATTTCGACAAAATGGCAACCATGATGGCTCACCAACGCACCATAGCGGCACTCAAACGAGTCATCGGCCCCGAATATGACCTGTCTGCGCTGTGGGACAAACACTGCGAATATGAGTTTGGGACACGCAATGTGGATGACACCATGGCTACCATGGTGGCCGAACCCTATGTCAACCACATCCCCACTATGACGGGTGGGGTTGGCTACAAACAGTTGTACCGTTTTTATAAGCACCATTTCGTGCATGGCAACCCACCCGACACGGCCTTGGCACCACTGTCACGCACCATCGGTGCCAATCAGGTCGTGGATGAGTTCATCCTCTCATTCACCCACACCACCACAATCGATTGGCTGCTGCCCGGTATCGCGCCTACCGGACGCAAGGTGGAAGTACCCATGCTGGGGGTGATTCGGTTCCGGGGTAACAAGCTATGCCATGAACACATCTATTGGGATCAAGCCAGCGTGCTGGTTCAAATTGGTGCCATCACTGCCCAGGGTCTACCTGTGGCTGGTGCCGAAACTGCTCACAAGCTGCTTGATGAGTCTTTGCCCTCCAACACTTTGATGGCCAACTGGAGCAGCAGCGAGCAACTCTGAGAGTGTCTTGCATAGACACCGCCCGGATGACATGTGACTTGGATTCCGGGTGGGAATAGGGCGCGTTTCGCGGAAAGTCCGGCCCATTGCGGTCACGTCCATCGAGCGAAGTGCGCTGTGAGGTACTCACCATGGCCGATAGCGGGCTGTGTCGAGGCGCCTAGGCCTCCTGGTACGGTGTAGGGGCACCCCGTGATATCCCCTGAACGGGTCTTGGCCTTGAGCAAGGCCATCAATGCCGCGGTGGCCGACACCGGCCTCTCGGAGCGCTTCAGCGAACTGGGCATCAGGCCTGTCACCGACACCCCTGAGCAAGTTCAACGAGTGACCGTGTCGGAAGTGTCTCAGGGCAGTGATCTGCTCAAGGCCGCGGGTTTCAAACCCGAGTTACACGCTTGGATGTCAACGGGTATCTGGCGCTCAGGGCACCCGTCTGCAAGAGAAAAAGAGGCTGAACAGGTTCTCTGGCCGTTGCGACGGCCCCTGACACATGGCGCTCAGGCCATGGCTTACCGGCGGGCCTGGCTCAGCAGCGATTGCTTGAAGGATGCAATGTGATCGCTTACGGCCTGGCTGGCCGCTTCACCATCATGGGCGATCAAGGCGTTCAGGGTCGCTCTGTGTTCATCAATGACGTCCTGGATGTGCCCAGGAGCTGCGAGTGAGGGACTCCAGAAGCGCTGAGAGCGCGCGTGAAGAATGCTCAAGATGTCCTGCGGCATGGAATTGCGGGCAATCTCCGTGATCTTTTCATGGAAACGTCTGTCAGTGTTCGTCAGCGCAATCGCATCTCTGGCGTCTGCGGCACGTTCAAATTCTTCTGCGATGTCGCGCAGATCGGCGGTCTCGTCAGGGGTGATTGCCCTTTGACCCGCTCAAGGACATTCGTCCACGCTGAAGTGCCTTACGCAGTGAGGGGCGGCTGGCCGGCCTTGCCCTCGCTTTGTTGGCCCCGGCCGGCGGCCCACCGCATTCGAAATGGCCCCATCTGCATCGCACCATCGCGGTGCTCACGCGAGTGGCCAAGCCCTGATAGAAGCGCGGCGCCCCTTTGAGCCCACAGTGTGCTGGTCAAGGCGGCCCTCACCATGGCCGGCCACCAAACCTCCACCATCGACTGGGGGTTGCCCAGCAAGGTATTCGTCGGGGGCACGATCCCATACCGCCCGCTATCTGAGTGTGTGACCTAGCACTGGCACGCATCTTGCGGGTTGATCCACATCAACCCGACCCGTGTTGGCGTTCCTGCCACGGTCCATGCCCGCGATGCAAACCCTGTCTGCACCCCTGCCCCCGGCTGGATCCCTCGATCTCAGCCACCTTTACCAGCACTGCCTCTTCCGTTCAGACGCGCAGGTGGATTCGCACGACCAGGTGGCGCGGGAGCTGTCAGATCACGACCTTCGCTGGCGCCACGGTGCGGTGGACACCGCCATGTACAAGGCGGGCATGCGGCGCATGGAGATGTTCGTGCTGCGCTATGGTGCCGAGGTGGAGGTGCGGCCCCGGCCGTTCCAGAGCTTCGCGCTGGTGCACCTGTCGTTGCGCGGGGGCGCCGAAATCGAGGCCGATGGCGTGCGGGTGTCGATTCCGCAAGGCCGCACGGCCCTGATCGCGCCGCGCAAGAGCATTCGGATGTGGTGGGAGCGCGGCTCTGAGCAGTTCATCCTCAAGGTACCCCACAGCCTGTTGCGTGAGTGCGATGCCTCGTCGCCGGGCGAGTTGAACCTGCCCTCGGCGGCCCTCATGTCCACGCCCCATGAAGGCCCATGGCGCTCGTTGGTTCAGTCTCTGGTGCACACCACGGCGCTGCCAAGCGGCAGCCAGGCACACGGTGTCTGGGTGGATCATTTCGAGCGCAACGTAGCCCTGTTTCTGCGGACACACTCGGGGATGGGGGCCGACCCTTCGAACTCACCGGTCACGCGCTCGCCCCACCAGGCGATCAGCATCAGTGAGTCGTCTGCGTATGCGCGGCTGGACGCGATGGAAGCCTACATGCGGCGCCGCCTTGCAGCCCCGCTCGCGCTGGTCGACCTGGCCCAGGCTGCGGGCGTGAGCATTCGAACCCTCACCATGCTGTGCCAGCGGCACCGCGGTGCGTCGCCCATGGAGCTGTTGCGCGCCATGCGCCTCGATGCGGTGCGCGCGCACCTGCAAAGCGATGCCAACGCCAGCGTCACCACCTGTGCGCTGGAGTATGGCTTTGGGCATCTGGGGCGCTTCTCCGCCTACTACCGCGAACGGTTTGGTGAACTGCCCAGCGAGACCAGCCTGCGCAAGCACTGATGGGCTGTTCTTTTGCGGTCTTCTTGGCGGACGGATTCTCATGCTGAACGTCATCAGCGCCTGCCTTCGGTGGCTGTCCAGTTTGGGCAGTGTTGGCCTATTGGGCTGGTGCGCTGTCCGGTTCGGGCAAGTTGTTCCGGAAGCGGACAGCTCGCTTACGTGCTTTGCCGGTAGTGGATAGCGGCGGCCTCTGTTGATTTCTAGACTGGGTACCAGTGCTTTCTACAGGAGTCCCTCATGTCCGAACAAGTCATCAGCGCCCCGCCTCCCTTGGGCCGCGCGGTGCATTTTCCGCAGCAAGACGGCTCGCGCGTGCCCTACCGCGTGTTCAGCTCGCAAGAGGTCTACGAGCGTGAACAGGAGCGCATCTACCGCGGGCCGGTCTGGAGCTTTCTGGGCCTGGAGGCCGAGATCCCCAAGGTCAATGATTTCAAGAGCACCTTTGTGGGCGACACCCCCGTGGTGGTCACGCGCACGGCCACCGGCCTGGCCTGCTGGGTCAACCGCTGCGCGCACCGAGGTGCGGTGGTGTGCCGTGAAAAGCGTGGCAATGCCGCGTCGCACACCTGCGTGTACCACCAGTGGAGCTACTCCTGCGAGGGCGATCTGCAGGGCGTGCCTTTTCGCCGCGGCCAGAAGGGCCAGGCCGGCATGCCGAAAGATTTCAGCCCCGAGGGGCACGGCCTGCACAAGCTGCGTGTGGACAGCTACAAGGGACTGATGTTCGCCACCTTCAGTGACGACACCCCGCCGCTGCCCGAGTACCTGGGCGCCGAGATGCGGCCCTGGATCGACCGCCTGTTCCACAAGCCCATCGAGTACCTGGGCTGCACACGCCAGTACTCCAAGAGCAACTGGAAGCTGTACCTCGAGAACGTCAAAGATCCTTACCACGCCAGCCTGCTGCACCTGTTCCACACCACCTTCAACATCTTCCGGGTGGGCATGAAGGCCCGTTCGATCCCGGACGCCACGCACGGCCTGCACAGCATCATCACGGCAACCAAGCTGGAGGAGGCTGGCGACACCGCCGCGGCCTACAACGCGCAGAACATCCGCTCGATGGACGATGGGTTCAGGCTGGAAGACCCTGAACTGCTGGGCCAGATCAAAGAGTTTGACGAGCTCACCACCAACCACATCCAGCCGATCTTTCCGCAGCTGGTGGTACAGCAGATCCACAACACCCTGGTGGCACGCCAACTGTTGCCCAAGGGCCCGAACAACTTCGAGCTGGTGTTCCACTTTTTTGGCTATGCCGACGACACGCCCGAGATGCGTGAGTTGCGCCTGCTGCAGGCCAACCTGGTGGGCCCGGCGGGCTACATCTCGATGGAAGACACCGAGGCCACCGAGCTGGTGCAGCGCGGCACGGTGCGCGATGCAGATGCCTTGTCCGTGCTGGACATGGCACGCGACGCACCGGAGCAACAAGAAACACTGATCACCGAGAACCTCATCCGCCGCTTCTGGATGGGCTACCAGAAACTGATGGGGTACTGAGCACATGAACGCCAACCTGCAACTCTGGCTGGAGCTGAGCGAACTCCAGGCCCGCTATGTCAGCACACTGGACAGCCTCGAACTTGAGGCCTGGACCGAGTTCTTCACCGAAGACTGCCGCTACGAGATCATTCCGAAGGAAAACGTGGACGCCGGCCTGCCCGCGCCAGTGGTCTATTGCCGCAACCGCAAGATGCTGCGCGACCGCGTGCTCTCGCTGCGCCACGCCAACATCTACGAGGGCCACACCTACCGGCACATGACCTCGGGCCTGGTCATCACCAGCCACGACGGCGAGGTGGTCACCACCCGCTCCAGCTATGTCGTCGTCATCACAGGCCAGGCGGGTGAATCCAACGTCTACCAGGCGGGCACCTACCTTGATGAGCTGGTGCGGGTGGACGGTGAATGGCGCTATCGCAAGAAGCGCGTGGTGTTCGACACGCTGCGCGTGCAAACCCTGCTGGCCACGCCCATCTGAGGAGCCCACCATGAACACAGACACCTCCCCCATGGCATGGCACGACGTCGGCGAGCCCGATGACTTTCCCGACGGCGCGGCCTGGCCCGTGCTGGCCGATGGCCTTCCGATCGCGGTGTTCCGCCAAGGCGAAGAGCTGTTCGCGCTGTACGACCTCTGCACCCACGGCGCAGCCAAGCTGTCCGACGGCTGGGTCGAGGATGGTTGCGTGGAGTGTCCGCTGCACCAGGGCACTTTCGACCTGCGCACCGGTGCGCCCTGCAAGGCCCCGGTGACCGAGGCGGTGCGCGCCTTCCCGGTGCGTGTCGTGGCTGGCCGGGTCGAGGTGGCGGTGGCGGTGGCGCCCGCGGCGACCCAGCCGATCGATTGAGACCACCGTCTGAGTTTTTCCCTTCCGATTTCATTTCGCACCACAGGAGAGCCCGCATGCCATCTCAATTTGTTTACAAGGCCTTGGCCCTGAGCCGCCTCGCCGTCATCGCGGCCCTGGCCTGCAGTCACTGGGCCGCAGCCCACGCGGCGGACGCGATCAAGGTCGGTGTTGCGCTCGACATCTCGGGCCCGTTTGCCACCGGTGGCGCCGAGGCGCGCGACGGCATCAACCTTGCGGTCAAATTGCTGGGCAACAAGCTTGGCGGCCTGCCGGCAGAGTTCATTCAGGTGGACACCGCGGGCAGCCCTGACCAGGCCAAGCAGGCGGTCGATCGCTTGATCCAGCAGAGCAAGATCAGCTTCTTCACGGGCCCCACGCCCTCGAACGTGGCGCTGGCGGTCGGGCCAGCCTTGTTCGCGGCCAAGGTGCCCTTCATCACCAGCAACCCGGGCCCGAGCCAGTACGCGGGGGGGCAGTGCAATCCCTATTTCTTCGGCCTGAGCTATCAGAACGACACCTGGGACGAGGCCGCCGGCCAGCACGCCACGGACAAGGGCTACAAGAACGCCTTCATCATCGCCCCCAACTACCCCGCCGGACGCGATCACCTCACTGGCTTCAAGCGACGCTACAAGGGTGAGGTGGTGGCCGAGGTTTACAGCAAGGTGGGGCAGCTCGACTACGCTGCCGAACTGGCCGAGATGCGTGCCAGCAAGCCCGCTGCGGTGTACTTCTTCCTGCCGGGCGCCATGGGCATCAACTTCATCAAGCAGTTCGTGGCCTCCGGGCTGTCCAAGGACACGGTGCTGGTGACCAGCCCGGCCTCGGCCGACGAAGACACCATTGCCGCCGTGGGCGAGCCGATGCTGGGGCTGTTCAGCACCTCGCAGTGGTCGCACGACCTGCCCGCCGCTGCCAACCAGAAGTTTGTCAGCGAGTTCCGCAAGACCTACAACCGTTACCCCACCTTCTATGCCGCGCAAGCCTACGACGCCATCTTCGCCATGGACGCCGCCGTGCGCGATGTGAAGGGCAAGGTGGACGACAAGCCTGCGGTGCTCAAGGCCCTGAAGGCCGCCAACTTTGAATCGGTGCGGGGCCCCTTCAAGTACGGCAACAACAACTTCCCGGTGCAGGACTACTACCTGCGGGTGATTGGCAAGAACGCGCAGGGCCAGATCACCAACAAGACCCTGACCACAGTCCTCAAGGGGCACAGCGATGCCTACCACGAGCAGTGCAGGATGAAGTAAGCCCCTCGGCTGAAGGCGCGGAATATGACCACGATTCTTTTCATCGAGCAGATGCTCAACGGGCTGGGCTACGGCTTCATGCTGTTCCTGCTGGCAGCAGGCTTGACCCTGGTGTTCGGCATCATGGACGTGATGAACCTGGCCCATGGCTCGCTGTTCATGGCCGGCGCCTATGTGGCGGCCCATGTGCACGGGCGCACGGGTTCTTTCGTCATCGGTGTTTTGTCCGCGCTGGCGGTGGTGCTGGTGCTGGCCCTGGTGCTGGAGGTGTTTCTGGTGCGCCGCCTTTATGGGCGTGAGCACCTGGCCCAGGTGTTGGCCACCTTTGGTGTGATTCTGGTGGCGGATGACGCCGTCAAGCTCATCTGGGGGGCTGCACCGATCATGGCCTCGGCGCCGGCCCTGCTGTCGGGGCCGATCGAGTTGTTGCCGGGCTTGATGTACCCCAGCTACCGGCTGCTCATTCTGGCGGCTGGCGTGCTGGTGGCCGTGGGCCTCTACCTGCTGGTCAATCACACCCGTGTGGGCATGCTGGTGCGTGCTGGCGCGTCCAACCGGCGCATGGCTGAGTTCATGGGCGTGCGCGTCGGGCAGGTGTTTTCGATGGTGTTCTTGCTGGGGGCGACACTGGCCGCGTTGGCGGGGGCGCTCATGGGCCCGCTGACGGCGGTGCAGGTGGGCATGGGCGAGGAGATCCTCATTCCTTCGCTGGTGGTGCTGGTGATCGGTGGCATCGGTTCGGTGCGCGGTGCCTTCGTGGCGGCGATGGTGGTGGGCATGGTCGACACCATTGGCCGCGCCTTCCTGCCGCTGCTGCTGCGCAGCTTTTTGTCGCCAACACTGGTCTCGGACCTGGCGCCTGCGATGGCAGGCCTGGCAACTTACGCCCTGATGGCCTGCGTGCTGGCTTTCAAGCCCGCCGGCCTGTTCCCGGCCCGTGGCTGAGGAGGTGATGAGCATGAAATTTGAACGTTGGTTTCCCTGGGTTTTTTGCGCGTTGCTGGCGCTGTTCCCGCTGCTGGCGTCGTCGCTCGGGCTGGACTTCTATGTCGGCTTCGTGCGGCGGGCCATGATTTTTGCGCTGGCGGCGGCCAGCCTCAATTTCATCCTTGGGTTTGGCGGCATGGCAGCGCTGGGTCATGCGGGCTTTCTGGGGGTGGGCGCCTACGCGTTGGTGGCCTTGTCCGACGCCGGCATCGAGTCAGCCTGGATCCTGTGGCCTGCAGCCATGGTCGTCGCTGGCCTGGTGGCGGCGCTGATCGGCTTGATTGCCCTGCGCACGCGGGGCGTCTACCTGATCATGAGCACGCTGGCCTTTGCCCAGATGCTTTACTACGTGGCCCTGTCGCTGCGCATCTATGGGGGCGACGACGGCTACAACCTGATGGCCCGCCCCAGTTTCGGCCTGGGCCTGGACAGCGCAGACGAGGCGACCTTCTACTGGGTGGTGCTGGGCTTGCTGGCGCTGGTGATGGTGGGGCTCAACCGCGCCACACACTCCCGCTTCGGTCATGCCCTGATGGGCTTGCGCGACAACGAGACACGCATGCGTGCCATGGGCTATCCGGTGTTCAAGCTGATGCTGGTGGCGTTTTCGCTCTCGGGTGCCCTGGCGGGCCTGGCGGGGGCCTTGCTGGTGTCGCACAACGCTTTCGTCAGCCCGTCGGCAATGCACTGGACCCAGTCTGCCACGCTCATCGTCATGGTCGTGATCGGTGGCGTGGGCCTGCGCTGGGGTGGCCCGGTGGGCGCAGTGGTCTGGATCGGGTTGGAAGAACTGGTCAAACAGTTCACGGAGTACTGGCACCTGCCGCTGGGCCTGTTGCTGATCGTGATTGTGTTTGTGGCGCCGCGCGGCTTGGCCAGCGTGGCCGAGCACTGGCGCCTGCCAAGACGGCCTCGGCCCGCCGAACCGGCGGGTGCCGTGCTCACCCCGGGAGAAGGTTCATGAGCCTGTTTGTCGTCAACGGACTCGTCAAGCGCTTTGGCGCCCTGCTGGCCACAGACCATGTGTCGCTGGAGGTTCGGCCCGGTGAGATCCATGCCCTGATCGGGCCCAATGGGGCCGGCAAATCGACCTTCGTCAACCTGATCTCGGGGCTGCACCAGCCCGATGCAGGTCGCATCGAACTCGACGGCACCGACCTCACGCCGCTGCCCATGGATGCCCGCATCCGGGCGGGTTTATCGCGGTGCTTTCAGATCACCAGCATCTTTCCCAAGGCCACGGTGATCGACAACCTGATGCTGGCCGTGCAGGCTCAATCGGGCAGCAGCCTGCGCTTTCTGGCCGACCGCCGACGCGATCAGGCGCTGCTTGAGGCCGCCCGCGCGCTGGCGGCGCGCGTGGGGCTGGAGCATGCCCTGCAACGCATCGCTGGCACCTTGCCGCACGGGGCGCAACGCCAGCTTGATGTGGCCCTGGCCCTGGCGGCGCGGCCCAAGCTGTTGTTGCTGGATGAACCCATGGCCGGCATGGGCCCGGAGGACAGTGAACGCATGACCGAGTTGATCCACACCTTGCGCCGCGACATGGCGATCCTGCTGATCGAACACGACATGAAGGCGGTCTTTGCTTTGGCCGACCGCATCACCGTGCTGGTTTACGGCAAGGTGCTGGTCTCGGGAGATGTGGAGACCATCCGCAACCACCCGCAGGTGCAAGCCGTCTACCTCGGTACAGAAACCACGGAGTCTGCGGTATGAGCGTGCCCATTCCCCTTCTCAGCGCCAGCGGTCTGGCGGCTGGCTACGGTGCCAGCCAGGTCCTGTTCGGGATCGACCTGGAGATTGCAGCCGGTCAGGTGGTGACGCTGCTGGGCCGCAACGGTATGGGCAAGAGCACCACCATCAAAACCCTGATCGGCGACCTGCTAACGCGCCAGGGCACGATCCGCTTTGGCGGCGAGCTCATCAACGGGCTGCGCCCCGACGCCATTGCCCGCCTGGGCATCGCCGTCGTCCCAGAGGGGCGGCAGTGCTTTCCCAACCTGACGGTGCATGAGCACCTGGTCGCCTTTGCCGACAACCGAAACGGTCAGCGAGACAGCTGGACCGTGGAACGCATCTACCGCATGTTTCCCCGGCTCAAGGAACGGGCCCAGAACATGGGCAACCAACTGTCGGGTGGCGAGCAGCAGATGCTGGCCATCGGCCGTGCGTTGTCCACCAACCCGCGTCTGTTGATCCTGGACGAGGCCACTGAAGGCCTGGCCCCGGTGATCCGGGAGGAAATCTGGCAGTGCCTGGCGCAGTTGCGCGAGGCGGGGCAGACCATTCTGGTGGTCGACAAGTACGTGGACCGGCTGTTGCGCCTGGCAGACCGCCACTTCATCCTGGAGCGGGGCCGCGTCGTGTGGCAAGGCAGTTCCGCGGCGCTGGATGGCGACCGCAGTCTCTGGAAAACCTATCTGGGGGTCTGAGCCAGTCCAGGCGCTTGCCTGGGGGCAGGGCCGCGCTGGGGGCGCTGCCCTGCATGGCGTGGCTGCGTCCGGCGCACCGTACTGGCTCAGCACGTGCACGCCTGCGGCACAGCCACGGGGGTGACCGAGCCTGTTGGCGGAATCTTTACCGCGGCTTGATCGGCCTTTCAAAACAAAAGTGTAATGAGAATTGTTTTTGTTTGAGCTATGATCACGGCCTTGCGCAGAGGCCTGGGCCTCTGGTGTCACTCAACCCTGATCCCCGTTCCTCATGCCACGTGTGATTTCACATCGTTTCTCCGTTGCCACCCCAAGCTTTCGCAGCCCGCTTCCATCGCACAGATTGATCGCCCATGCCGCTCTTCTGGCCTGCGGATGGTGCGCTGCGGCCAATGCATCCGCTCAGGCCGAAGAGGCCCAGGACGGGCATTCTGTGTCATCCCTGAAGGAGGTCCAGATCCAGGAGGGCCGCAGCAGCCGGGGCTATCAAGGCGCGCGGGCCAACACGGCCGCCACGCGCACCGACACCCCCTTGTTGGAAACCCCCCAATCTGTCAGGGTCGTGCCCCAGCAGCTCATGGAAGATCTGGGTGCCACACGGCTGGCCGACACCGTGGATTTCGTCAGTGGCATCACCCGCCTGAACGATTTCGGGGGCACTTGGGACAACTACGCGATCCGTGGGTTCAGCAACACCGATGGGGGCCAGCTCCTCAACGGCTTTGCCTCCAACCGGGGCTACGGGCCTCAGCGCGACACGGCCTCGGTGGAGCGCATCGAATTCCTCAAAGGGCCTGCCGCCGCCCTGTATGGCAGCAGCGAGCCAGGGGGCACGCTCAACGTGGTCACCAAGAAGCCGCAGTTCACGCCGGCCCACAAGGTGGGCGTCCAGGCGGGCGGATTGGGCTATCGGCGGGCCACCCTGGACAGCACCGGGCCGATCAACTCTGCCGTAGCCTACCGGTTGAACATCGCGGCCGAGGACGGCGCCAGCCGCAGCTCGCTGGTGGACAACAGCAAAATGGTGGTGGCCCCGGCCGTCACCGTGAACCTGGGTCCGAACACCATCCTGAACTACGAAGCGGAGTTCATCCGCATACGCACTCCCCTGGACCGGGGGATCATCCAGGTCAACGGCAATGTCGGCGCCTTGCCTTCGGACCGCTACCTCGGCGATCCCAGCCGCTCCAACCTGCATGTCAATGGCGACACCCACCAGCTCACGCTGGATCACGATTTCGGCAACGGCTGGAGGAGCCGGACCGGCGCCTCGTACCGCGACACCCAGTTCTATGGCTCGGCGATCGATCTGGTCGGATCGCTGGCTGCGGACGGTCGAACGCTGACCCGCAGAGACAGTTGGAGAAGTTTGCCCGCACTGGACGTGTCCTTGCAGACCGAGATCGAAGGCAAGCTGCAGCTGGGGGGCTACACCCATACGCTGCTGACCGGTGTGGAGACCTGGCGCCTGAGCACCGCGCAGGACATCCGCTACTCGAGCCTCAGTCAGCAGCCCTTTGCCATCAACATCTACAACCCGGTCTACAACCAGGCGCCCGGCAACTTGACGCCTGGCTATGACTTGAGTGACCAGCAAAAGGCGACCGGCCTCTTCGTCCAGGATCAGATCGACCTGAGCGCCCAATGGAAGTTGCTCGCCGGCCTGCGCGTAGACCGCTTCCACCAGGACAGCGTCAATCGACTGCTCGGCACGCGCCAGGTTCAGAACCACTCGGCCGCCACCCCCCGCCTCGGCGTGAGCTACCTGATCAATGCGAACACCTCGGTGTACGCCTCTGCCGGCCGCACGTTCCGCCCCAACGCCGGCACGGATGAAAATGGCCAGGCATTCGATCCCCAGAAAGGCCAGGCTCTGGAGCTGGGCGCCAAGTGGCAGTCGGCCGATCAAGGCCTGAGCGCGAGCGTTGCGCTGTTTGACATCCGCAAGAGCAATGTGCTGACCCGCAGCCCGACAAACGCCAACTTCAGCGTCGCGGCAGGGGAGATCCGTAGCCAGGGTCTTGAGATGGATCTGGCGGGCCAGGTGGATCGGCACTGGCGCATGACGGCCAACATGGCCTACACCGATGCGGTGGTCACCCGCGACAACAACCCAGCCTTGCAGGGCAAGCGGGTGCTCAACGTGCCGCGCGTGAGCGCCGGCCTGTTTGCCATCCGTGAAGACCAGGCCCCGGTGGGGGGCGGTCGCTACGGCCTCGGCGCCGGTCTGGTTCATGTGGGTGAGCGCACCGGCACCTCGACCGATACGTATCGACTGCCTGCCTACACCACCGTCAGGGCCACCGCCTATTGGCAGCTCGACAAGCGCACCCGGCTGACGCTGGACGTGCACAACCTGTTCAACCAGACCTACTACACCGCCTCATGGGGCGCGCTGACGGTGATCCCCGGCATGGCCCGGCAATGGGTAGCGGGTTTGCAAATGGCGTTCTGACGCCGCTGGACTCAGGTCCGGGGCGCCGGCCCTGAGTCCCGGCAGCTGCCGCCGTCCTGCGCCCTGGCGGGGTGCGCCTGACCATGGGCCTGCGCAAACCGGATCATGGTCTGCAAGGCGGCCCGCGCCGAAGCCAGGTAAGCGGCCTGCAGATGGAACACATGCCAGCGCCCCTGGTAGACCTCCAGGGTGCACGCCACGCCGGCGGCTTGGGCGCGCCTGGCCAGCAGCTCGGCATCCGCCAACAGCAGTTCCTGATCGCCGACCTGCAGCAGCAGGGGCGGCAGCCCGGCCAGGTCGTCCACGCTCGGCGCCGAGGGGGGCGCACCATGCCAGCGCAAGCCTTGTTGCAGCCAGCCCATTCTCAGCATGGGGTCGCGCACGTGCGGGGCGGCCGCCTTGGCGGTGGCCAGCGTGGTGTCGACCACGGGCGAGATCAGCAGCATGGCCGCAGGCAGCGGCTGGCCGCGTTGCTTCAAGGCCAGCGCCAGTGACAGTGCCAGGGCCCCGCCGGCAGAGTCGCCCGCCAGCACGATGCGCTGGGCCTGCCAACCCTGCTGAAGCAAGCCCTCGTAAGCGGCAAGCGCGTCCTCAAGCGGGGCAGGGTGGGGATGCTCAGGCGCCAGGCGATAGTCCGGCACGTGAACGGTGAAGCCGCCATCGCGCGCCAGGCGGGTGGTGATGCTGCGGTGGCTTCTCGGGCCGCCCAGGCAAAAGGCCCCCCCGTGCAGGTACAGCACTGCGGTGCCCATGCCATCCCTTTGGGGCGACAACACCTGGGTGGGCACCCCGCCCAAGGTGTGCCGCTCGCTCAGCACCCCACCCACGCCAGGCATGAGGGGCGACAACAAGGCCACCACGCCGCGTTGCAGGCGTGGGCCGAAAGGCGGGCCGATCAGGGTGCGGAAGCTGACCCGCAAGAACTGCCGCAGCCAGTGGGCCTGGAGGCTTTCGACGGCGTTCTGCGGGGGCGCCACGGCCACACCCAGGCTGGGGCTGCGTGGCCGTTCGAAGCGGTAGGCCGCCAGGCTGGAATGGCGCGTCTGCCAGCGGTAGGTGAAGGTGAAGCCGGGCCAGTTGGTGGTGCTGTGGCCGTTGGCATCGGTGTACCAGGTGGTGCAGCCGTTCCACACCGTGCGCCGCAATGCCTCTCGCATCTGCAGGGCATGCGCACGGTAGCGGCGGGCATCCACCTCGATGGCGGCGGCCCCCAAGCGCCGCGCAGCCTGGATGCAGCGCATCACATGGGCGATCTGGCTCTCGATCATGTAGACGATCGAGTTGTGGCCCAGGTTGGTGTTGGGCCCATACAGCATGAAGAAGTTGGGGAACCCGGCCACCGTCATCCCCAGGTAGGCCGCCGCACCGTCGCGCCAGGCCTCGTTCAGGTCCAGGCCGGCTTTGCCGGTGATGCGCATGGGCGACAAGAACTGGGTCGCGGCAAAGCCGGTGCCGTACACGATCACATCGACCGGGTGGCGCTGGCCATCCAGGGTCTCGATGCTGTCCGGGTGCACGCGCCGGATACCCGTGGTGTGCAGTGTGACGTTGGGTCGGGCCATGGTGGCCAGGTACTCGCTGCTGAGCAGGATGGTGACCGCAGCCTCTGGAAAACCTATCTGGAGGTCTGAGCCGCGTGAACCAGGCCATGCTTTGGCCATTGGCTTAATCGCTTGGCTTTTGACCGCGGCTCCGGGCCTCAGCTCGATGGGGCTTCAGCCGAGCGCATCGAATGCCCGGAATGCCCTGCTGGGCCAGCCGCTTACCAAAGACACGCTCAACGTGGTAGCCAACCAGCCACAGTTCAGATCTGCCCACAAGCCGAACGTCCGGGCGGGTGGCTTGGGCTGTCGGCGGGGCACCCAGGGCGGCCCCGAGTCGATCAAAGCGTCGGTAGCCTGCCGGTTGAAAACCGTGACCACAGGATGTGGTCATCTGAGCCACATGGTTGACCAGCAGCGAGCGACTTGGGCGACCTGAGACGCGCCCTCCGATCCCCCGCATGGCCCGCCAATGGGTGACAGGTTCGCAGACGACCTTCTGATGCAACTGGATCGAGGTGCTGGCCGCCCCCATGGCAGCCACCCATTGCAAACCCCTCTTTGCAGGCCTTTGTTGGCCGTCCCCCCTGCCTCTCACAGGCTTCTGGGAATTTGCCAAAATATCTTTTTCGGCTTTTTCACGGGCCCGCTTTGCTATCGTCCTTTTTCTACCTCGGCCCTGCTGACGCGGGTCTTCTGCAAGCACAGCACGAGCCTTGGCTGGTGCTGTTGTCCGTGTTGGTGGCCATGCTGGCCTCGGCCATGGCCTTGCAATTGGCGGGCATTGCGCGGCGCAGCAGCCAGTTGGGGCTGGCGCGCATCGCACTGGGCACAGGGGCTTTGTCCCTGAGCGCCGGGGTGTGGGCCATGCACTTCATCGGCATGCTGGCATTCCAGCTGTGCACCACGGTGCGGTATGCGCCGGCTATCACGATTGGATCGATGTTGCCCAGCCTGGGCGCCTCTTATGTGGCGCTCTGGGTGTTGTCGCAGCGTCAGGTCCAGCGCAGGCAACTGTGGCTGGGCGGGGGCCTGGTCGGCGCGGGCATCGGTCTGATGCACTACGGCGGCATGGCGGCCCTTCAGATGGCCCCGGTGCTGCGGTACGACCCGGTCTGGTTTGCCGCCTCGCTGGTGGTGGCGGTGGTATTGGCGGTGCTGGCCTTGTGGATCCGCTTCGAGCTGGCCCGGCGCCGCTGGCTGTCGGCGGGGCAGGCCATCGCTCTTGGCGGCGTGGTCATGGGCCTGGCGATTTCGGGCATGCATTACACGGCGATGGCGGCGGCGCGCTTTGTGGGGCAGGATGAACCCGGTTTTGTGGCTGATCCGAGCAGAAACAGTAGCCTGGCGTTGACCATCGCGCTCATCACCCTGCTGATTTGCGCCATGACGGCGGCGGTCAACGCGGCCTTGCGCTACCGCCAGGTGTACCGGCACCTGGCGCGCAGCCAGGCCCGGCTGCAGGCCATCCTGAGCACTGCCGCCGATGGCGTGATCAGCATGAACCCCCAAGGGGAGATCCTGGCGCTCAACCCGGCGGCCGAACAGATCTTCGGTGCACCGGCAACGCAGTTGACGGGGCGCTCCATCAACCTGCTGCTGCCCGACCTGCGCGGCGATGGTGATCCGGCCGAGGGCCGGGCGCACCCCGGTCTGGTGCCGGGCGTGCGTGAGCTGACAGCACAACGCCTTGATGGCCGGCAGTTGCCCATCCGGCTGGCGCTGGGCCAGGCCCCCGATGCCGAAGAGTCGCTGTGGGTGGCTTTTGTGACCGACCTCACCGAGCGCCAGCGCATCGAGAATGCACTGGCCGAGAGCGAGCACCAGCACCGCAGCCTGATCGCCAACATCCCGGGCGTCACGTTCCGCTGTGTCTATCGGCGCGACCAGGGGTGGGGCGACCTGGTCTTCATCAGCGATGCCGCCGAGTTCCTCACCGGCTGGCCGGTGAGGGCCTTCACGGCCGGCGAGGTGCAGCTGGAGGCCCTGATCCACCCCGCCGATCGCGAACGTGTGCAGCGCTTGCGCCAGCAGTCGCTGGCCGATACCGGTGCCTGTGCCCTGGAGTACCGCCTGCTGAGCCGCAGCGGCGTTGAGCACTGGGTGTCTGAAACCTCGGCCGCCGTGCGCGATGCACAGCGCCGCCAGCGCTGGGTGGACGGCATCCTGATGGACATCACCGAGGCCAAGCTGCGCAACGCCGATTTTGAAAGTGTGGTGCAGGCCATCAACCGGGCGCTGGTGGTGATCGAGTTCGATCTGGACGGCTGCATCCTGAACGTCAGCGACAAGTTTTTGCAGCTCGTGGGCTACGAGGCCCATGAGCTGATCGGGCAACACCACCGCCTGCTGTGTCTGCCCGAAGAAGTGGCCGGGGCCGACTACCAGGCGCATTGGCAGGCTTTGCGGCGGGGCGAATTCCGCAGTGGTGAGTACCACCGCCTGGGCAAGCACGGCAAGGACATCTGGATCCATGCCACCTACAACCCCATCCTGGATGCCGACGGGGCCCCACGGCGCATCATCAAATTCGTCAACGACCTGAGCGAACGCCACGCCATGGAGCTGGACCTGCGCCTGGCCAAAGACAAGGCCGAGCAGGCGGCGGCCAGCAAGAGCACCTTCCTGGCCAACATGAGCCACGAGATCCGCACGCCCATGAACGCCATCATCGGCTTCACCGAGGTGGTGCTCGAATCCGAACTCAGCGAGGCCCAGCGCCAGCACCTGAACACCATCAACCGCTCGGCCCGCTCCCTGTTGAGCCTGCTCAACGACATCCTCGACACGGCCAAGATGGAGCACGGCTCGGTGGTGCTGGAGCAGCGTGACTTCTCGCTGCGCGACCTTTGCCGCGATCTGCTGGCCACCCTGCGCCTGGGCGCCGCCGCCAAAGGCCTGGGCCTGAGCCTGGACTACCCCGATGAGCTGCCGGAGTTCTTTTTGGGCGATGCGCTGCGCCTGCAGCAGGTGCTGCTGAACCTGCTGGGCAATGCCATCAAGTTCACTGAGCAGGGTCAGGTGCGCCTGGTGGTGCGCTACCCGGACGCGCCCCAAACTCAGCCTCAGCCTCAAACCCTGCGCGTGGACGTCATCGACACCGGCATTGGCATCCCGGCCGACCGGCTGGAACGTATTTTTGACCCCTTCTCGCAGGCCGACGCCACCATGACCCGCCGCTTTGGCGGCACCGGCCTGGGCACCACCATCGCCCGCCAGCTGGTGCAACTGATGGGGGGAGACGTCAGCGTCAGCAGCACCCTGGGCCAGGGCAGCACCTTCACTGTGCAGGTGCCGCTGACCCTGGGCCAGCCGCCGGCCCAGCCAGCTGATGCGGCCGCGGGGCTGAGTCTGCCGCCGCTGCGCATCCTGGTGGCCGACGACGTGGCCCAGAACCTGGAGCTGCTCACCCTGAGGCTGGGCCGCCTGGGGCATCAGCTGGCCACCGCCACCGACGGCGAGCAGGCGCTGGCCCTGGCACAAAGCCAGGTCTTTGATGTGATCCTCATGGATGTGCAGATGCCCTTGCTGGATGGGCTGGCGGCCACCCGGCGGCTGCGCCAGTGGGAGCGCCAGACCGGCCGCCCCCCCGTGCCGGTGGTGGCCCTCACGGCCAGCGTGCTGGAAGAAGACCGGCGCGCCACCCAGGACGCCGGCATGAACGGTTTTGCCGTGAAGCCGGTTGAGTTGCCCCGCCTGCTGGCGGAGATCGCGCGCGTCACCGGCCTGGCCCCCGCTGAGGCCTCGGCAATGCCCGCCACAGCAGGGATCGCCCACGCCGCGCCGACCCAGCCTGAGGGCGTGGATTGGGCGCGCGGGGCTGAGTTGTGGGGCGATGTGAACACCCTGCAGACCCGCATCCGCCAATTCCTGACCGAAGCCCTGCAAGGCCTGCCCCAGACAGGCCCACCCGGCGATACAACGGCCCAGCGAGCCACTGCACACCGCCTGCAAGGCGCCGCGGCCAACCTGGCCCTGTCCCGGGTGCAGGCCCTGGCGGCCGAGCTGGAGCAGGGCGCCACGGCCCAGCACCAGCCCGAATCACAGGCACAGGTAGAGACACAAGTAGAGGCACAGTGGGCCATGCTGCGCGCCGAAATGCAGGCCCTTCTCGATCGCCTGCCCGCGACCGCTGCCACCCACCCATCGGCCCCGGTTGCCCCAGCGCTGCAAGCTGCCGACCTGCGCACGTTGCAGCAACACCTGCAACGTGGCGAACTGGCCGAAGAAGCCCTGCAGCGGGTGTGCGCTGCCGTGAACGCCGACAGTCGCGAGGCCTTGCAGGCCGCCGTGGACAACTTTGACTTCGACCGGGCCCAGGGCCTGATCGAGGCCCTGCTGCAGCAGTTGCCCCTCTCCGACGACGGAGCCCAGCCATGACACCCGACACGACCACCGCCACCACCACTGCCACCGGATCTGCCAGCCCCTTGCCCGATCGCCGCCCGCGCTTGCTGCTGGTGGACGACGAGCCCACCAACCTGCAGGTGCTCAAGCAGATCCTGCAGGCCGACTACCGCCTGCTGTTCGCCCGCGATGGCGAGAAGGCGCTGCAGTTGGCCGCACAAGAGCAGCCGCAGCTGATCCTTCTGGATGTGATGATGCCCGGCCTCAGCGGCCTCGAGGTGTGCCGCCAGCTCAAGGCCCAACCCGGTACCGCCGCCATCCCGGTGATCTTTGTCACCGCGCTGGCAGACGAAAGTCATGAAGCCGAGGGCTTTGAGGCGGGTGCGGTCGACTACATCACCAAGCCCGTCAGCCCGCCCATTGTGCGGGCGCGGGTGCGCACCCATTTGTCCCTGGTGCGGGTGGAAGACCTCAAGCAAAGCCGGCTCGAGATCGTGCAGCGCCTGGGGCGCGCGGCCGAGTACAAAGACAACGAGACGGGCCGCCACGTGATCCGCATGAGCCACTATGCCCGCCTCATGGCCCTGGCCCTGGGCTTCACGCCCGAAGATGCGGACGAGCTGCTGCACGCCGCAGCCATGCACGATGTGGGCAAGATCGGCATCCCCGACGCGGTGCTGCTGAAAAACGGGCCGCTCGACGCCGAGCAGTGGCAGATCATGCGCCGCCACCCCGAGATGGGCGCGGCCATCATCGGCGAGCACGCCTCCACCCTGCTGCAGATGGCCCACCGTGTGGCCCTGACCCACCACGAAAAGTGGGACGGCAGTGGCTACCCGCAAGGCCTCCAGGGCGAAGCCATCGCCCTGGAGGGCCGCATTGTGGCCATTGCAGATGTGTTTGATGCGCTGACCAATGAACGTCCTTACAAGGCGGCCTGGCCGGTGGAGCGCGCCATCGAGCTGTTGCAAAACGAGTCCGGCCGGCATTTCGACCCGGCGTTGGTGCAGTTGTTCATCGAACTGCTGCCTGAGATTTTGAAGGTGAAGGAACAGTGGCCTGAGTAGCCGGGCTGTGACCCCAGGAGGGCTGATACCCTCCACGAGCGCAACCCGACCTTGCAAAACGCGGATCTGGCGGGCACTTCCAGCCCTGCTGGACTCACCGGGGGCGACCCCGGCAGCCTGCTGAGCAGCCTTGCCGATCTTTCCACTTAGTACCACTACCAGAACCAGCACTTGCTGAGCGATCTGGGACGGGCTGGCCACAGCGATGCGGGCAGCAACGCATTGCCGGGGGGCACGTCATCCGAATCCTCATCGGACGCCACTTCGACCACCACCAGCAACGCCACTGCCAACGCTACCCCACAGGCGCTATCCCTCCACCCGACCCATCAGCAGCAGGGGCTCAGTCATCTGCTGGCCAGCGCTTGAACCCTGTTGGGGCTCAAGCCGTGAACACCACAGTCTGCCGTGGCCGCTCGTCCACCGTCAGCGAGAATACGTCCGGCCGTGCATAGTGGCCCACCACATCGAAGTCGTAGCGGGCACGGGTCAGCTCGGCGGTGTCGATCTGGGCCACCAGCAAGCCGGTCTCGTGCTTGAGCGGGCCGGCCAGCACATCGCCCAGGGGGCCCACGATCATGCTGTTGCCACCGATCAGGGGTAGATCAGGGTCCCAATCTGGGGCCTTCACGCCCAGGGCCTGGGGTGAGGGCTGTACCTGGCAGGCGCTGATCACAAAGCAGCGCCCCTCGTGCGCGATGTGGCGCATCGACGACTGCCAGATGTCGCGCGCGTCCACCGTGGGGGCGCACCAGATCTGCACGCCCTTGGCGTACATGGCGGTGCGCAGCAGGGGCATGTGGTTCTCCCAGCAGATCACGGCGCCGACGCGGCCGGCGGGCGTGTCGAGCACCGGCAGGGTGGAGCCATCGCCCTGGCCCCAGATCAGCCGCTCGGTGCCCGTGGGCATGAGCTTGCGGTGCTTGGCCACCAGCCCCCCTTCAGGGGCAAAGAACAGGGCGGTGCAGTACAGGGTGTTGCCCGCGCGTTCGATCACACCGATCACGATGTGGGCCTGGCAGCGTTCGGCCAGGCCGGCCAGCGCCTCGGTCTCGGGGCCGGGCACATCGATGGCGTTGTTGTAGTAGCGCTCGAAGGCCTCCCGCCCCTCGGGCAGGCGGTAACCCAGGTAGGTGCCAAAGCCCTCGCCCTTGGGGTAGCCGCCCAGCAAGGCTTCGGGCATCACCACCAGGCTGGCGCCGGCGGCTCGGATGGCGTCTTCATGCGACAGGATCTGCGCCAGGGTGGCGGCCTTGCCCTCGGGGTGGGCGCCGATTTGCAGCGCGGCAACAGTGGATCGGGTCATGTGAACTCGCTTTCGAAACAACAGGGTGATTGCGTCATCGTCGGCCTTTGGCGATCATCAATCAACCGATGATCAGACAAGCTGATATGAACGACATGAATATCGACAGCGTCGACCTGAACTTGCTCAAGGTGCTGCAGGCCTTGCACGAGGAGGGCACGGCCGGCCGGGCCGCCATCCGGCTGGGGGTCACGCAATCGGCCGTCAGTGCGGCGTTGGGCCGGCTGCGGGCCCTGTATGGCGACCCCTTGTTCGAGCGCACCGGCCGCGGCCTGCGCCCCACCCCCAAGGCCGAGGAACTGCGCCCCCTGATCGCCGATGCCTTGCAAAAGCTGCGGCAGAGCCTGGCCCTGGCCCAGCCCGGGGGCGCCAGCCTGGCCGGGCGCACCGTGGTGCTGGGCCTGTCGGACGACCATGAGATGGCCCTGGGGCGCCGGCTCATCGACCGCCTTCAGCAGGCGGCGCCCGGCCTGCGCCTGGTGCTGCGCCAGACCCACAGCGGCCTGGCGGCCGACATGCTGATGGACCGGCGCATCGACCTGAGCCTGGGGGCTGGCACCGGCAGTTCTCGCACCCTGACACGCCAGGTGCTGGGCACGGGTCGCTATGCCTGCGTCATGGACCTGGCTCAGGCCCCACCAGGCCATTTGGGGCTGGACGAGTACCTGCGCCGGCCGCATCTGCTGATCTCGTCGGGTGGCTTTGTGGGGGTGGTCGATGAAGCCCTGGCGGCCCTGGGCCACAGCCGGCGCATCGAGGCCTCCACCACCCACTTTGCGGCCTTGCCTCACCTGCTGCGGGGCAGCACGGCGCTGGCCACCCTGCCCGAGCACGCGGCCCGCGCCTTGGCTGCCCTGGGGACCTTGGTGTGTGTGCCTTGCCCGATCGAACTGCCCCGCTACGCCATCGAACTGGCCTGGCGCAGCGGCAGCCTGCGCGATCCGGCGGTTGAATGTTTGAAGCTACAGGTGGAGGCCGCGGTGGCGAGCTTTGCTTCGTCTGTTTGATGTGGTCTCGTTTCTTTGGCCTGTCCGGGCCTCTGTACCCGGTCTCCATGGCAAGGTGGTGCGATCCTGGCGAGACTATGATCCCCCCATGTTGACCTCTACCCAGACAATCACCTTTTTGCTGATGGCGATGTTGCTCACATCGACGCCAGGGCCGGACAACCTCATGGTGCTGAGCGTCAGCCTGGCCAGGGGCCGGCGGGCCGGTCTCGCATTCGGACTGGGATGCGCCGTGGGATGTCTGAGCCACACCGTGCTGGCCGTGGTCGGCATCGGTGCGCTGCTGGCGGCCTCGCCCATGGCCTTGACCGTGCTGAAATCCGCCGGCGGCCTGTACCTGATGTACCTGGGCGTCCAGGCCTTGCGTCATGCCGGATCGGCGCGGTCGGGGGCGCAGACCGCCGAGTCGCAATCGAGCTGGCAATTTTTCATGAAGGGCCTGATGGCCAACGCGATCAACCCGAAAGTCGTGCTGTTTTTCCTGTCTTTCCTGCCGCAGTTTGTGGTGGCGGCCAACGGGCACACCGAATGGCAGCTGGGTCTGTTGGGCGGGCTGTTTTCGTTGCAGGCGGCGCTCATTTTCGGCCTGCTGGCCTATTTTTCAGGCAAGGTCGGCGTCTGGTTGAACACCCGGCCCTCGCGCGGCCTGTGGCTGGACCGGCTGGCCGGCGCGGTCTTCCTGGGTTTGGGCGCCCGGATGCTGGCCTCGCGCTGAGCGGCGGGTTCCACGGTCTGATGCCCGTCGCGGATGCCTTGTGTTCATAGCGCTGCCAGCGGTACTGCCCACATTCCCTCGCCAAAGGGAAGCGCCTTGTCCCCGTCATAGAGCACGATGCCGGCGATGAAGTCGCGGCCAGTGTGCTCCTTGAGCCGCCGCAGCCCCTTGAAATCGGCGGCCGACACGGTGGCTGCAGCCTTGACCTCGATGCCAAGCACCTCGCGCAGGGGAGACTCCAGAACGAAATCCACCTCCACCTGATCCTTGTCGCGGTAGTGGGCGAGGTACCAGGGGTCTTCGTTCAACGCCAAGTTCTTGCGCAGCTCGGCGTACACCCAGGTTTCCAGAACCGCGCCCCAGCGTTCTCGGTGCTTGTCGAGCATGGCGGGCGTCAGTCGCGTGAGAGTTGCTTGGAGGCCTGCGTCCAGAAAATGCAGTTTCGGCGTCTTGATCAGGCGTGTCAGCTCATTGCGGCTCCATGCAGGCAGGCGCTGCACCAGAAACAATTTTTCGAGAATGCCGAGATACTTCTCCACGGTGCGTGCGTCCATCGAGAGCTGAGCGCCGATTTGCGTCGCATTGAAGAGCTGTCCACAGTGGGCCGCAGTGACCTCCAGCAAACGAGGGATGTGGCTCAGATGATCGATTTGGGCAATGTCCTGCACGTCCCGTTCGAGCAGGGCCTGGACATAGGCCTTGGCCCATGCGCTGCGCCGCCCGGGGGTCGCGCGTGTACGCATCTCAGGATATCCACCGGCCAGGACATTCAGCATCAGGCCACGCTGGCCATTCACCTCGGGCGTCACCCAGTCCGGGTGCGAGAGGGGCCAGTCATGCTCCTGTGCGCGGGGCAGGAAGTCGCTCTGTCGTCCCTGCACCTCGCTTTGTGACAGAGGAAGTAGCGCATGCACCTCCATGCGGCCTGCCAAACTGTCGGCAATCGAGGGCAGGGCCAGCAGGTTGGCGGAACTCGTGAGCAGAAACCGGCCGGGGCGACGGTCTTGGTCGATGGACAGCTTGAGCGCAAGAAGCAACTCAGGCGCACGCTGCACTTCGTCAATGATGGCCCGGTCCAGTTGGCGCAGCAGCCCCACCGGGTCAACCCGTGCGGCCTCCAGAACCGCAGGATCGTCCAGCGTGAGGTAGGTCATCCGTTCTGGCGGGGTTTGCAGCACCGGATCACCCGGGGACAGAGGCGGTATCCCTTGTGCAAACTGCCTGACCAAGGTGGTTTTCCCGCATTGGCGGGGGCCGTTCACCAACACGGCTGGCGTGTCCTGCAGCGCAACGCTGACTTGCGCAGTCAAGTGACGGTGAATCAGCTCTGGTGGTGTGGGCATCGCATCCATGTGGGGTGGGGGAGCGTCTGATTATGCATCATAGTACCGTCCAAACCAACATTAATATACCGTCCAAAACAACATTGGTTGCTCGTCTAAATAAGCATTGTGTATCCGTCCAGATCTACATTATTGCCATCTAAAGGCAGATCAATGACCGATTCGCCTAGGCTTCACTCCGAGGGTGGCGGCAGTGCCTGGTCCAGCACGGACGACAGCAGCCGCAGCGCGTGCTGCAGGTCCTCGCGCCCGATCGAGCCACCCAGGCACAGGCGCAGCGCAGGCGGTGGGTCGGCATCGGTCGAGAAGGCCGCGCTGGCCACGCAGGCAACGCCCTGGGCGCGCAGGCTGGTGGCCACCTCGATCGGGTTCCAGTCTTCGCGCAGCGGCAGCCAGACATGAAAGCCCTGCGGGTCGGCCTGCGCACCGTGCTCGGCCAGGTAACGCTGGGCCAGGTGCTGGCGCGCGGTGGATTCCTCCCGGATGGCGGCCAGCATGGCGGGCGCTGCGCCCGTCTGGATCCAGCGTGTGACCAGGGCCGCAGTGAAGGGTGAGCTCATGACCGTGGTGGCACGCAGGGCGCCCGCCGTGCGCTGCAGCAGGCGCGGGTTGGGGGTGCACACATAAGACATGCGCAGCCCCGCGCCCAGGCTCTTGGACAGGCCCGCGATGTAGTAGGTCAGATCGGGGGCCAGGCTCAGCAGGGTGGGCAGGGGCTTGGACTGCAGCTTGCCGTAGGCGTCGTCCTCGATCAGCGGCACGCTGTAGCGGGTGGCGATGTCGGCGATCTCGCGGCGCCGCTGCAGGCTCATGCTCACCGTGGTGGGGTTGTGGATGTTGGGGTTGCAGACCAGGGCGCGGGGCTGCATGGTCTTGCAGGCGTGCTCGAAGTCCTCGGCGCTCACGCCCTCGTCGTCCATGGCGAGGGCCTGCAGCTTCACGCCCAACTGGGCGGCAATGACCTTCATGCCGGGGTAGGCCAGGGCTTCGACGCAGAGCACCTCGCCGGGCCGGCACAGCAGGGTGATCAGGGCCAGCAGCACGCCGTGGATGCCCGGCCCCACCAGCACCTGGCTGGCGCTGCATTGCGGCACATGGCTGCGCAACCACAGGGCGCCCGCATCGCGGGCCTCGTTGCTGCCACCAAAGTCCTGGTAGCGCATCAGTTCGTAGTAGCCATGGGGGCCGCCATTGGCCAGGGCCTCGCCGGCCTGCTGCTGCATCTGTTGCACCAGGGCATGGGCCTGGGGCTCGGGCGGCAGGTTCATGGTCATCTCGGCGCTGCTGCCCGAGCGCAGGGGCAGGCCAGGGATGCGGCCCCGCACCACCGTGCCAATGCCCACGTGCGAATCGATCAGGCCACGCCGCTTGGCCTCGGCATAGCCGCGGGCCACGGTGGTGTAGTTCAGCTTCAGCAACTGGGCCAGCTCACGCAGGGTGGGCATGCGCTCGCGGGTGCTGAGATCGCCGCGCTGGATGTCTTCGGCAATCAGCTCGGCCATCATCAGGTAGGCCGGTCGGCTGTCCTGGCTCAGGCGCTTGCGCCAGCGGGTGGCGTTGATGGGCATGGGGGGCTTTCTGAGGGCGGGGGTGGGCTGCCGGATTGATTGCATCAAGCATGCCACGCGGGGTGGGCCATCGCGCGCCAAGGCCGCACCAAAGCGGCTGTCCGGGCGGGTTGGCTGATCGCCTTTGGTGCCCGGCCAGCCAATGATGGAGTGCATTGATCGCACGGCCAATCAAGGCTGTTAAGGCTGTTTCGAGGTCTTCAGGCGGTGTTTCGCGGCTCGGAGGGGGGACCTCCATTTTTTTGCAGGTGCGCCGGGGCAATGCACAGGCGCTTGATCGCAGATTGATCGCATCGGCCAGGCCCAAACGGGCATGTGGCCTGCAATGAAGAAGGCAGACACGGGGCATCCAGCCCGGTGTCTACCCACCAACCCTTCATGGAGCAGCCACATGCCTAAAGTCACCCAACCCGCCCACCAAAAAGGCGATTTCCTTGTCGACTACGAAGAGAAAGTCTTTGAAGATGTGAAGGCCGCGCCGGGCGAGAAAGCTCTGGTCACCTTCCACACCGTCGCCTTCGAAGGCTCGATCGGCTTCGTCAACCTGCTGCAAGCCACCCGCCTGTTGCGCAAGGGCTTCGAGACCTCGGTGCTGCTGTATGGCCCCGGCGTCACCCTGGGCCTGCAACGCGGCTTTCCCACCTTGGGCGACGAGGCCTTCCCCGGCCACCAGAACCAGAACAACCAGCTGATCAAGTTCATGGCCGAAGGGGGCAAGGTCTATGCCTGCCGCTTCGCGCTGCAGGCCTTGTATGGCCATGGCGAAGGCTCGCTGATCCCGGGCATCCGCCCCATCAGCCCGCTGGATGTGCTCGACATCACGCTGCTGCACCGCAAAGAGGGTGCCTTGATCATCGACACCTGGACGCTTTGAGTCGAGTGGGGAACATCACCATGACCCAAGCTCGAATCGTCCGTGCCGCCGCTGTCCAGATCGCCCCCGATCTGGAGACCCCCACCGGAACGCTGGACCGGGTCTGCAATGCCATCGATGAGGCCGCCCGCCAGGGCGCCGAGCTGGTGGTGTTCCCC
>Ga0208888_100179_pt1 | contig 36678 bp, 6 predicted proteins | sample LakWasM115_HOW13_2_FD_183929 | JGI IMG/M metagenome (GOLD analysis project Ga0208888, IMG submission 183929) | Freshwater sediment methanotrophic microbial communities from Lake Washington under simulated oxygen tension - Sediment Metagenome... | ecosystem: Environmental > Aquatic > Freshwater >...
TAAAGTTATTGCCCGTGAGGAAGGTGACTTCCCGGTAGTTGATCCAACCGAGATTCATTATACCGACGTGGCACCAAACCAAATCGCTTCGATTTCAGCTTCGTTAATTCCGTTCTTGGAACACGATGACGCGAACCGTGCGTTGATGGGATCTAACATGATGCGTCAGGCCGTACCATTATTACGTCCTGAAGCCCCAATCGTAGGAACCGGTTTAGAGCGCCAAGTGGCTTCTGACTCAAGAGTATTAATTAATGCGGAAGGCGAAGGTACTGTAGAGTACGTTGATGCCAACATCATTACTATCAAATACGACAGAACGGAAGAAGAAAGAATGGTAAGCTTCGACCCGGATGAAAAAACATACCAATTAATCAAGTTCAGAAAAACCAATCAAAGTACATCTATCAACTTGAAGCCTATCGTAAGAAAAGGCGACAGAGTAACCAGAGGACAAGTACTTTGTGAAGGTTATGCAACGCAAAACGGAGAGTTGGCCTTAGGTAGAAACCTTAAAGTGGCCTTTATGCCATGGAAAGGGTACAACTTCGAGGATGCGATTGTAATCTCTGAAAAAGTAGTACGTGATGACATCTTTACGTCTATTCATATTGATGACTATTCTTTGGAAGTTCGTGATACCAAATTAGGTAACGAAGAGTTAACTAACGATATCCCTAACGTTTCTGAAGAAGCGACTAAAGACCTAGATGAAAACGGTATGATCAGAATCGGAGCCGAGGTAAAACCGGGTGACATTCTAATCGGAAAAATTACACCAAAAGGAGAATCTGATCCAACTCCGGAAGAGAAGTTGTTAAGAGCCATCTTCGGAGACAAAGCAGGTGATGTGAAAGATGCTTCCTTAAAAGCGTCTCCATCATTACACGGTGTGGTTTTAGATAAAAAATTATTCGCGAGAGCGGTAAAAGATAAAAAGAAACGTACCAAAGACAAAGACGATTTGACGACTTTGGAAATGGAATTCGAAACTAAATTTGTTGAATTAAAAGACAAATTGGTTGACAAATTGTTCAACATCGTGAACGGAAAAACATCGCAAGGTGTAATGAACGACTTGGGTGAAGAAGTATTGCCAAAAGGTAAAAAATACACCCAAAAAATGTTACATGCCGTTGAAGATTTCGCTCACTTGACTAAAGGACAATGGGTAGCTGATGACGAAACCAACAAATTGGTAAACGACTTAATCCACAACTACAAAATCAAATTAAACGATTTGCAAGGGGCATTAAGAAGAGAGAAATTTACCATCACTGTGGGTGACGAATTACCAGCGGGTATCTTGAAATTAGCGAAAGTTTATATCGCTAAGAAACGTAAATTGAAAGTGGGTGATAAAATGGCGGGACGTCACGGAAACAAAGGTATTGTGGCTCGTATCGTTCGTCATGAAGACATGCCTTTCTTGGAAGACGGAACACCGGTAGATATCGTATTGAATCCGCTAGGGGTACCATCGCGTATGAACATTGGTCAGATTTACGAAACCGTATTGGGTTGGGCCGGTATGAACTTGGGTAGAAAATTCGCTACACCAATCTTCGACGGTGCTTCTTTAGACCAAATCAACGCCTTCACGGACGAAGCAGGAATCCCAAGATTCGGTCATACTTATTTGTACGACGGAGGAACAGGTGAACGCTTCCACCAACCGGCAACAGTGGGTGTAATCTACATGTTGAAATTAGGACACATGGTAGATGATAAAATGCACGCACGTTCTATTGGTCCATACTCATTGATTACGCAACAACCGTTAGGAGGTAAAGCTCAGTTCGGAGGTCAGCGTTTCGGAGAAATGGAGGTTTGGGCACTTGAGGCTTATGGTGCTTCAAGTACGCTTAGAGAAATTTTGACTGTTAAATCGGATGACGTAATCGGTAGAGCTAAAACTTACGAAGCTATCGTTAAGGGAGAAACTATGCCGGAGCCGGGATTACCAGAATCATTCAATGTATTGATGCATGAATTGAAAGGTCTCGGATTAGATATCAGATTAGAAGAATAAATCAGTAAACCAGTCTCGGTCTCAGTTGGCAATTACTGCTGACTGTGACTGAAAACTGCGACTGTAACATTTAAAAGTTTACGACTATGATGAATAGAAATAAAGATACTAAAAATACTATCAAAAGATTTGACAGAATTTCGATAGGACTAGCTTCTCCCGAATCCATCTTGGCTGAGTCAAGAGGTGAGGTTTTGAAGCCGGAAACTATCAACTATAGAACCCACAAACCGGAACGTGACGGTCTTTTCTGTGAGCGTATCTTCGGACCTGTAAAGGATTTCGAATGTGCTTGTGGTAAATACAAAAGAATCCGTTACAAAGGAATCGTTTGTGACCGTTGTGGTGTTGAAGTAACAGAGAAAAAAGTACGTAGAGACAGAGTAGGTCACATCAACTTGGTGGTGCCAATCGCTCACATCTGGTACTTCCGTTCGTTACCCAACAAAATTGGTTACATCCTTGGGTTACCGTCTAAAAAATTAGACATGATCATTTACTACGAAAGATACGTAGTAATCCAAGCCGGTATTGCTAAAAATGCAGACGGCGAATCTTTACAAAGATTAGACTTCTTAACGGAAGAAGAGTATTTGAATATTTTAGACACTCTTCCGATGGAGAACCAATATTTAGATGACAATGATCCGAATAAATTCATCGCCAAAATGGGTGCTGAATGTATTATGGACTTGTTGGCTCGTACCGACTTAGATGCTTTGTCATACGAGTTGCGTCACAGCGCTAACAACGAAACGTCTAAACAAAGAAAAACAGAAGCGTTAAAAAGATTACAAGTAGTAGAATCTTTCCGCGAGGCTAACCTTAACAGAGAAAACCGTCCTGAGTGGATGATTTTGAAAGTAATTCCGGTGATTCCGCCTGAATTGCGTCCGTTGGTGCCTCTTGATGGTGGTCGTTTTGCTACTTCCGATTTGAACGATTTGTACCGAAGAGTAATCATCCGTAACAACCGTTTGAAAAGATTGATGGAAATTAAAGCGCCGGAAGTAATCTTGAGAAACGAAAAACGTATGTTGCAAGAATCAGTAGATTCATTATTCGACAACACGCGTAAAGCTTCTGCGGTTAAAACTGAATCAAACCGTCCATTGAAATCCCTTTCGGATTCCTTGAAAGGTAAACAAGGTCGTTTCCGTCAAAACTTATTAGGGAAACGTGTGGATTATTCTGCTCGTTCGGTAATTGTGGTTGGACCTGAAATGAAATTGTTTGAATGTGGTTTGCCAAAAGACATGGCGGCGGAACTATACAAACCATTCGTTATTCGTAAGTTAATCGAAAGAGGAATCGTTAAAACCGTTAAATCGGCTAAGAAAATCATCGATAAAAAAGAGCCTGTAGTATGGGATATTCTTGAAAACGTAATCAAAGGACATCCGGTATTGCTAAACCGTGCTCCTACTTTGCACCGTTTGGGTATCCAAGCGTTCCAGCCAAAGTTAATCGAAGGAAAAGCGATTCAATTGCACCCGTTAGTGTGTACGGCGTTTAACGCGGATTTCGACGGTGACCAGATGGCAGTACACTTGCCGTTAGGACCGGAGGCTATTTTGGAAGCACAATTGTTAATGTTGGCTTCTCACAATATCTTGAACCCGGCTAATGGTGCGCCAATTACCGTGCCTTCTCAGGACATGGTTTTGGGTCTGTACTACATGACCAAAGAAAGATTATCTACACCGGATCATAAAATTTTAGGCGAAGGCTTAACCTTCTACTCTGCAGAAGAAGTAAACATTGCTTTGAATGAAGGTAGATTAGAGTTGAATGCTCGCGTGAAAATCAGAGCCAAAGACTTTAACGAAAACGGTGAATTAGTATACCAACTTATCCAAACTACCGCCGGTAGAGTATTATTTAACGAAGTAGTGCCGGAAGCTGCCGGTTACATCAATGAGGTATTGACCAAAAAATCATTACGTGATATTATTGGTAAAATTTTAGCCGTAACTGATGTGCCAACTACTGCAGCCTTCTTGGATAACATGAAAGATATGGGGTACAAATTCGCTTTCAAAGGTGGATTGTCATTCTCATTAGGGGATATCATCATCCCACAAAGAAAAGATGAATTAATTGCTGATGCTCGTGAGCAAGTGGACGGAATTACCATGAACTATAACATGGGTCTTATCACCAACAACGAGCGTTACAACCAAGTAATCGACGTGTGGACTTCAACCAATGCATTGTTAACTGAGTTAGCGATGAAAAACATCCGCGAAGACCAACAAGGATTCAACTCAGTATATATGATGCTTGACTCCGGAGCCCGTGGATCAAAAGAGCAGATTCGTCAGTTAACCGGTATGCGTGGTTTGATGGCTAAGCCGAAAAAATCAACTGCTGGTGGTGGAGAAATTATCGAAAACCCGATTCTTTCCAACTTTAAGGAAGGTCTATCGATTTTGGAATACTTCATCTCTACGCACGGTGCTCGTAAAGGATTAGCGGATACCGCTTTGAAAACGGCGGATGCGGGTTACTTAACTCGTCGTTTACACGACGTTTCTCAAGACGTAATCGTAAACTCTGTAGATTGTGGTACGTTAAGAGGAATCGAAGTTTCGGCTTTGAAGAAAAACGAAGAAATCGTAGAAACTTTAGGAGAAAGAATCTTAGGACGTGTGGCGTTACAAGATGTAATCAATCCTTTAAATAACGAAATCTTAGTACATTCAGGTGAGCAAATCACGGAAGCTATCGTAAAAGCCATCGAGGAATCTCCGTTAGAGAGAGTAGATGTACGTTCTCCATTGACTTGTGAAGCTAAGAAGGGTATCTGTGCTAAATGTTACGGAAGAAACTTAGCTACCGGAAAAATGACCCAAAAAGGAGAAGCTGTCGGAGTAATCGCAGCACAGTCTATTGGGGAGCCTGGAACGCAGTTAACCCTACGTACCTTCCACGTTGGAGGGGTTGCCGGAGGTGTTTCTGAAGAGTCCAGCATCATTGCTAAATTCGGTGGTAGATTAGAAATCGAAGATTTGAAAACGGTAGTTGGAGAAGATAACGACGGTAACAAAGTAGATATCGTTGTGTCACGTTCAACCGAATTAAAATTGATAGATGTTAAAACCGGAATCCTATTAAGTACGCACAACATACCTTACGGTTCTGTTATCAGTGTGAAAGATGGAGATGTGGTTGAGAAAGGCGCTGTCATTTGTAAATGGGATCCATACAACGGAGTTATTGTTTCTGAGTTTACCGGAAAAATTGCTTACGAAGATTTAGAACAAGGACAATCGTTCCAAGTTGAAATCGATGAGCAAACCGGTTTCCAAGAAAAAGTAATTTCTGAAGGAAGAAATAAAAAATTAATCCCAACCTTATTGGTATACGGTAAAGACGGTGAGTTAATCCGTTCATACAACTTACCGGTTGGAGCGCACTTGATGGTAGAAGACGGAGAGAAAATTAAAGCCGGTAAAATCTTGGTTAAAATTCCTCGTCGTTCTTCTAAAGCCGGGGATATCACCGGAGGTTTACCAAGAATTACCGAGTTGTTAGAAGCTCGTAATCCATCTAATCCGGCCGTAGTGTCTGAAATTGACGGGGTAGTGTCTTTCGGTAAAATCAAACGTGGTAACCGTGAAATCATCATCGAATCTAAATTTGGTGAGATTAAGAAATACTTGGTGAAATTGTCAAGTCAAATCTTAGTACAAGAAAACGACTTCGTGAAAGCAGGTATGCCATTGTCTGACGGTGCTATTACACCGGAAGATATCTTAAGAATTCAAGGGCCATCTGCTGTTCAACAGTACTTGGTAAATGAAATTCAAGAGGTTTACCGTTTACAAGGGGTAAAAATCAACGACAAACACTTCGAAGTAGTTATTCGTCAAATGATGCGTAAAGTTCAAGTGCAAGATCCGGGAGATACTTTGTTCTTAGAAGAACAATTGATTCACACCGCTGACTTCATTGAAGAAAACGATAAATTGTATGGAATGAAAGTAGTGGAAGATGCCGGTGATTCGGAAACTTTAAAACCGGGTCAAATTGTATCGCCACGTGAATTAAGAGATGAGAATTCGATGTTGAAACGAAACGATAAAAACTTAGTAGTCGCTCGTGATGTAATCACCGCTACCGCTACTCCGGTATTACAAGGTATTACCAGAGCGTCGTTACAAACTAAATCGTTCATCTCGGCAGCTTCCTTCCAGGAAACTACTAAAGTATTAAACGAAGCCGCTGTAGCCGGTAAAGTAGATACTTTAGAAGGATTGAAAGAAAACGTAATTGTAGGTCACAGAATTCCGGCAGGAACAGGTATGAGAGATTACGATCATACTATTGTAGGTTCGAAAGAAGATTACAATGAAATCATGGCTAACAAAGAAGAATACATTTACTAATATCTTTAGTAATAGTTAATTCAATAAAAGCCACTACTTTATATTCTAAATTAGTGGCTTTTTATATTGCTATCCGTAGTAAGCTTTATATCTAATATTTAAAATCTAATATCAAATGAGCGATAACAATCCACAACAAGGGCAAATCAACATCGAGTTGGATGAAAAAACAGCCGAAGGAATCTATTCTAATTTGGCCATCATTAACCATTCGGCTTCCGAATTTGTAGTTGATTTTGTAACCCTAATGCCGGGTGTGCCTAAGGCCAAAGTAAAATCGAGAATTGTGCTCACGCCACAACATGCCAAACGTTTTCTAAAAGCATTAGGCGAAAATATCCACAGATATGAGCTGGCTAACGGCGAAATCAAGGATACCGAGCAACCGCAAGTTCCTTTGAACTTCGGACCTGCAGGTCAGGCCTAACCAGTAACCATAAATAATGCAACCCTCTTCCTTAACCGAAGAGGGTTTTTTATTGCGCCTCCATTTTCCATCTTCCTAAAAAGCCGCAATTGTTTTTGAACATTTCTTAAAAAATTAACGTTAAAATAGTTTTTTATTAACACGAAAACGTTATAGTTTATAGGTTGCTCTCTTCAAGTTCCTTTTTTTGAATATTATTATTTATGTTTATGATGTCAAATATCACTCAGCATTTTTGAGTTTTCTAAAAAAATGTAAAACTTAAATTATCAAACTATGAAGAGACTTTTACTCAATGTGTTTTTGGGTTGTTTTTATGTGATGGTAGTGCTCTTTTCTGTAGAGACTACAGCGCAAAATGTTTTTAGTGGCGAACCGGTACAATGGGTAGGAAGACCCAACGGTTATTCTACCACGCCTTACAATTCAGATTACAGAACCACAGGTTACAGAAAAATTTCAACTACCGCTACCAATCCAAACGATGGAAGAGGGCAATGGGCAACTACTATCAATGTGCAAAGCTCAGGCGGTAACATTGCGCCGGATAATATGCCGGGCGGTGGCGGAGCCGGTTGGTTGTTAATTTCCGGGCCTTCTTCCAACCGCTTCCAAAATAAATGGAATTTCAACGGAGTAGGACAGGCTGCCCTTAATGCCGTGAACAATATTGTTCTGCAAGGTGGCGGTCAAGACATGGGATTAAACATGGGAACTGCCGGTTATTACACTTTCGTCATGCGCGACAATGGTTATGCCAGCACGGAAGTTTATATTGCCTACACCGCAAATGCTCCGGTAACGGTAACCAACGGTGGTGTTTCTTATTCAGGCGGCTCACCGGTTATTGGTATCAGCACCGGCGCAACTCCTTCTTCCGGTGAAAATGTTTATGTTCGTTACCGAGTTGGAACCAACGATTTTACCGCCAGTACCGCTTTGGTTCAGGCTACAGGTTCAGGAAGCTCTTGGTCGGCTACTTTGCCAACACAATCTTGTAACGCAACCGTGTATTATTATGTGTTTACCAGTACCCGAACATTGGCACAATTGAATGCCGATTCTGAGCAAAACCGCTCTTTAGCGGCTATGCGTTATGATGATAATTTCGGAGCCAATTATTCGTTTACAGTTTCCCAATCTACAGCGGCAGTATTGTCGGGTGGTGCCTCTCTTTGTCAAGGTGGAAGTACTAACTTACAAGTGGCCGTTACCGGTGGTTTGTCGCCGTACACGGTAGTATATTCTGATGGAACTTCAAACTTTACGGTGAACAATTATACTTCAGGTGCAGCCATCTCGGTGTCGCCTTCTTCTTCAAAAACTTATACTTTGGTTTCGGTAACCGGTAGTAACGGCTGTGCAGGAACCGGTTTGTCCGGTAGTGCTGTAGTAACCGTTAGTCCGAATGTGACTTATTATGCTGATAGCGATGGAGACGGTTTTGGAAATCCGGCTGTTTCGCAAGTTACTTGTACCGGCACACCAACTAATTACGTAACCAATAGTTTAGATACTAACGATGCTTTGGTAACCTATGTTGATGCTGACGGAGATGGTTACGGGACTACTACTTTAGCGCCTTCAGGAGCTACAAATAATACCGACTGTGACGATAGCGATAATACTAAAAATACTACCTTTTCTTTTTATGCCGATACGGATGGTGATGGTGTAGGATCCGGAAGTTTGGTAAATGGTGTATGTGCAGTAGATGCTAACACACCGCCAACAGGTTATTCTTTAACCAATACGGATTGTTCTCCAAACGACGGTGCTACTTACCAAGAAGGAACTTTTTATGCTGATGCCGATGGCGATAATTATGCTGCTGACAATACTGCAGTTGTTTTGTGTTACGGCGCTTCAGAACCTACAGGTTATAGTGCCTTGAATTTAGGAGTAGATTGTGACGATGCCGTAGCTGCCATTAACCCGGGTGCTGTCGAAATTTTATACAACGGTTTCGACGACAACTGTAACGGTCTTTTGGACGAAGGCAACCAAATTATTGCTAATATGGTTAACTGTGGTACCACATTATCAACTTTAAGTTCTTTTATCTATTGTGTTAGTACTCCCGGCGTAAATGGATATCGATTTGAAGTGACCAATACTGCTACCAACCAAGTGCAGACTATTGATAGACTTACTCAGTATTTCAGTTTGACTCAGCTGGCCAGTTACGATTATGCGACTACTTACTCAGTACGTGTAATGGTTAGAAAAGCGAGTAATAATGTTTGGTTAGGTTATTACAGCTCGGCTTGTTTGTATTCAACACCACCGGTTATTGCGCCTTCAGGCGGTGCTGGAACGACTCAGTTGCAAAATTACTGCGGACAAACCTTGCCGACTATCAGCACCATTTTGGCAACTACCAGTTTGCCGGGTGCTACGGGATACCGTTTTAGAATAACGGATACCAATACCAATGCCGTTCAAACCATTACCAGAACTTTGCCTTGGTTTATGCTTACCATGTTGGGTTCCTATAACTATGGAACAACTTATGCGATAGATGTTGCTGTTAAAACCACCGGAAACTATTCAGATTACGGAGCGCCTTGTTTTGTAAGTACTCCTGCAGTTCCCACTTTAACCAATTATTGTGGGGGTGCCCTTGTGCCGGGAAAAACAACTTTTATAGCTACGTCAAGTTTAGATAGGGTTACAGGTTACGAATTTACAGTAGACCGATACAATGAATCGCTAGAGTTGGTTTCGACTTCTGTTGTGGTAAAATCTCTTAACCGATTTAACTTTAACGATATCACCAACTATGCGCCTAACACTACTTACAATGTAAGGGTTAGAGTCTTTACCTCCGGCTCATGGTCGCCTTATAGCGATGCCTGTGAGATTGTATCACCGGGAGCAGCAAGAGAAGGAGAGACCAAAGCTGTAGATGCCAATTTGTTCAGTGTAGTAGCTTATCCGAATCCGTATGATTATCAGTTTAGCTTCCGTATGGAGAGTGCGAGTGGGGCTCCGGTTCATGTTAAAGTATACGACATGATAGGTAAATTGATTGAAACGCGAGAGATTAACGCAGCTGATATGCCGGTAGTTTCTTTAGGAGAACGCTATACTTCAGGGGTTTACAATGTGGTTGTGACGCAAGAAGACAATATAAAGACGTTTAGAATGATTAAGAGATAAACCACTATAATTTTTCAATGCCAACCCCGCTCTGATGAGCGGGGTTTTTTTATGGTTTTTTGCCGCTTTGGGTTTGTTGAAAAATGGCTATGTTGTAGGTGAAAATAACGGATCTTGTACACGGCTAATCCATAGCTTAAGTACGGCTTAGGTATGGCTTAGGTATGGGGAAGCTGTGTAATGCAAAATCAAAAAAAAGCATCCGATTTTTTGTTTGTTGTTGGTGTTGCTTTTGGTAATACTATTTCCAAAAAAGGGGTGGAATGATTTAGGGATAAAACCTGTTTTTTCAGACGCTATTTAGGTAGGTAAAATTAGCAAAATAAAGACTTGTATTACAAACTTAACCGCTTGAAAATTAATCATTTTCTTATGTTTTTTTTAAAATGTATTTTTTGTGATTGTTTTCTTAAAAAGTACCCTAACTTAATTTGGAAATGTTAAAATTATAATTACTTTTGGAAGCTGTTTTTTTTGGTATCGTGGGGATGCTCGGAAACAGTTTCTAAACATAATCAAACTATGAATAAAATTACGAATCTTTTCTCGTTGAGAAGAGTAGTGCTGTTTTTGTTTTTAATAACAAATGCATTAACTTCATCAATTGTGTTTGCACAAACACAAACCATAGGCTCTTTTCCTTTTATGGATGGAGGATTTGAAAATCAAACAACAGGGGCCCTTGGTACTACATTATCTAGTGCCGCTTGGAGCCGTCAGAATCAATCTGGAGCTTCTTCCAGTATTGTGACGACCTCACCCAGAAGTGGTACAAAACATGCGTCGGCGTTGAGTGTTTCTACTGTTTCAAGAAACTTACAATCGCCTCAGAGTGCTACTGCCTCTGCCGGCCCAGCAGCCAATACTTCGTATGTGGTTCAGTTTTTTGTGCAGAATGCGGCAAGTGTTAACAGTTTTCAAGCAGCTGTTACTACCAATGGAACTTCAAATCCTGCTTACTCAACGGCTGCAACATTAGCTGCAAATGCCACTTGGACTAAAGTAAGTTATGTGTTGTCAACCGCTACAGCAGCAGTAACAACATCAGGAATTGGTATTGCAGGAAGAGCTGCTGCCGGTAGTTTTTTTGTAGACGATTTTGTAATTTATCCCGGTTCTGCGATAGATAATACTGCTCCTAATTCGCCGGGAACTGTAACTGTTTCAGCTGCTACATCTTCAACTCTTAACGTTTCATGGGCAGCTGCTACGGGTGGTGTTGATGGAGGTGGTTATGTTGTTGTTCGCTATGCTAGTGCTCCCAATGCCGATAATGATATTAACCAAAACGGGATTTATGGAGTTGGTAATACAACTTCAAATGGTACAGGTTCTTTAGTGGGGACTGTTAGATATGTTGGTACTGGGACTTCATTTACGGATACGGGTTTGTCTCAAGGGACTCAGTATTGGTATAAAGTTTACACGGCTGATAAGGCATTCAATTATTCAGCTGAAAGTTCCGGAAATGGGTCAACCACATCTGCATACTCTATAACCTATGCCAATATTCAATATCCTGATTTTACTACTTCCATAAACGAGGGTTCATCTATAACATATTATGGTCAAGTTTATTCGGCTGGATTAACTGATAGCGCCGGAGAGGGAACACTTATTGATGCTTGGTTAGGCTACAGTACGACTAATAGTGATCCTAGTGGAGCAGGTTGGACTTGGGTTCCGGCGACTTATAATACCGATGTAGGTAATAATGATGAGTATCAAGCAGCGCTAACAGGTTTAACTCCGGCTACATATTATTTGGCTTACAGATATAGAATCGGAGCGGGTTCATATGTTTATGGTGATATCAATGGTATTTGGAATAGTACTACAGACAATCGTATTTTAACCGTAAATTCTTTATTGGTAGATTGGTGTAATGTTCAATATCCTACTTCCGGTACTATAACTGCCGGTGATGCTTATAATGTTTATGCTAAAGTATATTTAGGAGGTGTAACCAATACCGGTAGTCCGGGTGCAGGCATTACTGCTTGGATAGGTTACAGTACTTCGAATACTAATCCAAATACTTGGACCAATTGGGTGCCGGCAACTTTCAATGCCGATCAAGGCAATGACGATGAGTATTTTGCTAACATTGCTACCGGATTGACCTCGGGTACTTACTATTATGCGTCTCGTTTCCAAAGAACCGGCAGCACAGAATACCGTTATGGTGACATCAATGGTATTTGGGATACTACTGCCGATAATGGGATATTGACCGTGAATGCCGCTACTCCTGTAGTTACTGCGGCTTCCCCAACAGGTACTTATAATACAGCTTTCTCTTATAATGTAGTTGCTACCAATGCGCCAACGTCTTACGCTGTGGCTTCGGGTACACTACCAACAGGATTGAGTTTAAATACTACTACCGGTTTAATTTCCGGTACTCCTACGCAAGTGGGGACCTTTGCAGTAGGCGTTACAGCTACCAACGGTGGAGGAACCAGTGCTGCTGCAACCATTACTATTACTATAGGTCAGGCTTCGCAAACTATTACATTTGGAACATTGGCGTCTAAAGTTTACGGAGATGCTGCTTTTGCATTAACGGCTACTGCCTCTTCCGGTTTAACAGTATCCTACAGCAGCTCCAATACTGCTGTGGCTACCGTTTCGGGGAATACGGTTACTATAGTGGGAGCAGGTTCAGCTACTATTACGGCTACTCAGGCCGGTGATGCTAATTATACGGCAGCTACTGCTGTTAATCAAACCTTGACGGTTTCGGTTAAAAACCTAACCATAACAGGAGTGGTGGCAGATGATAAAGTGCAAGATGGTACAACCACTGCTACTTTAAGCGGTGCGCCGGGATTGAGCGGTTTGGTTTCAGGCGATGAGTCTGCTGTATCTATTACAGGTACGCCAACGGCTACTTTTGCTTCCGCTTTACCGGGCGTAGGCATTGCGGTTACGGTAACCGGTTACAGTTTGGCCGGAACCAAAGCTTCCAACTATAGTGTTTCTCAACCAACAGGATTAACGGCCAATATAACTTCTTTAGGGGTGCCGACGGCTACTGCGGCTACTGCAGTATTGCCGGTTGGATTTACCGCCAATTGGGCTGCTGTGGCAGGTGCTACAAGTTATCGATTAGATGTTAGTACAAATCCTAACTTCCAAACGGTTGTTAATGCCACAGATTTGATTATCTCAGAATATGTTGAGGGTTCAGCTAGCAATAAGTATGTTGAAATTTTTAACGGAACAGGTGCGGCTGTGGATTTAAGTAATTATGAATTGCGCTTGTATGTAAATGGTGGTTTGACACCGTCTAATACAAATGCTTTAACAGGAACTCTTGCTAACAATGCAACTGTAGTTTATAAAAATAGTTCGGCTACCGTTTATTCCGGAACAGCTACTAATCAGACAGCAGTGGCTTATAACGGAGATGATGCAGTAGCTTTGTATAAAGTTTCTACAACCTCTTTCGTGGATATTTTTGGTAGAATCGGTGAGGATCCCGGAACGGCTTGGACTTCAGGAGCCTTTAGTACAGTTGATAAAACATTAGTTAGAAATTCTAATATTACCTCGGGAGTTGCTTCTACTTCCGGAACAACAGGATTCCCAACATTGGCTACCGAGTGGACACAAAGTAGCATAGATGTAGTTACCAATTTAGGTTCTCATACCTACAACGCGGTAACTCCAAGTTTTGTTACCGGTTATCAAAATTTAAATGTGGGCAATGTTACTTCTTACGTTGTGGCAGGTTTGGATCCTGAGACTACATATTATTACCGAGTTAGAGCTTACAGCGGCGTCGATTCTGGTTCATCAAATGTAATCTCGGTAACCACCAAACCGGTATCTTGTACATGGAACGGTACTGCTTGGACCAATACTACCGGACCGGATGCCGATATTGAAGCGGTTATTGCCGGTGTGTACAGTACTGCTGTTAACGGCGAGTTTACCGCAAAAAAAGTAACCGTTAACTCGGGTTCTTTAACTGTTAATTCAGGAAATACTATTACTGTTGTAAATGAATTGGTAAACAATTTAACAGCTGCTGATATGGTGGTTGAAAACAATGCCAATTTGATTCAAACGGCAGATGTTGACAATACCGGTTCAGTAACCGTTAAACGCAACAGCTCTTTGTTAAAACGTTTGGATTATACGTTATGGTCTTCGCCGGTGGTGGGTCAAAATTTATTGAACTTCTCTCCGCAAACCCTTACGAATCGTTTTTATCTTTACAATTCGACTACTAACTTTTATGAATCAGTTCCTAGTCCGTCTACTACTACTTTTGATGCCGGAAAAGGCTTCTTGATTCGTGTACCTAATAACCACCCTTCGGTTACGCCAACGGCTTTTGCCGGACAATTTGTGGGTGTGCCTCATAATGGTGATTACAGCGTGACTATGCAGGATGCTCTGGCCGGTGAGCGATTCAACTTGGTTGGAAATCCTTATCCGTCACCTATTAATGCCTTATCTTTCATTGAAGATGCTAACAACAGTGGTAGCATTACCGGTACTTTATATTTCTGGAGAAAAACCAACGGTAGCGCTAATCCTAGTTATTGTACTTGGACTTCAGGAGGTTTTGTTACCAATAATGACGATCAAACTTTCGACTTAAATGATGTAATACAAACCGGTCAGGCTTTCTTTGTAGAAGCTACCGGAACGAACAACCAATTGTTGTTTACCAATGCCATGCGTGCCGACAATAACGCGAACCAATTCTTCCGTAACGCGCAAACTACTACTTCAGTAGAACGCAATCGTGTTTGGTTGAATGCTACTAACGGCGCCGGTGCGTTTTCACAAACCATGATTGGTTACATGACTAATGCCTCTAACGGATTAGATGCTCAAATTGATGGTAAATACATTAACGATGGAGAGATTGCTTTGACTTCCTTATTGGATGCTGCTCCAATGGCTATCCAAGGACGTGCTTTGCCGTTTGACGCTGCCGATGTAGTGCCAATGCGTTTTAAAGCTACTACTGCCGGAACTTATACTATTGCCATAGACCATGCAGATGGAATATTTGCCAACGATCAAACTGTATTTTTGCGCGATAATGTTTTGGGTGTTACCCATAATTTAAATGATGGTGCTTATACTTTTGCTGTGGAAGCCGGTACTTTTGACAGCCGTTTTGAAGTGGTATATCAAGCTACTTTAGGTACTGATACGCCTACTTTAACCCAAAATCAGGTAGTAGTTTATGCTGCGGATGCTTCCAGTATTACTGTTGCTACTGGTACTATAGTAATGAATAGTATTAAAGTGTTCGATATCAGAGGTCGTTTGTTAACGGAGAGCAATGCCATCAATGCTTCACAAGCCACTTTGGCTTTGCCTGCCACCAATCAAGTAGTGTTGTTGCAAATTACGGCTGTTACCGGAGAAACCATTACTAAGAAGTTCGTTAAATAAATTTAGCTTACATATTTTATAAAAAAACCTGTCTGCAAAGACAGGTTTTTTTATAGGCTTTACTTTACTGCTTTGGTCCAAGTAAAGCAATTTGAACTACCCAAAGGATGACTTTAAATCTTTATAGTTAATAATTTGTTGCTAAATTTCATCATATTATAATATATAGACTACAAAAAATGCTAAAAAATGTAAATAATCGATAAAAATTGCATTTTGTCGATAAAAAATTTGGTTCGTAATCCTTTTTTAACCTATTTTTGATTGTTGATTTAGCTTTAATGGGTTAGATTCTGTTCGAAAGTGGTGCAATACGTACAAAAATTGAACTTTATCGATTTTATTGAACTGCTATCGATTTTATTTGATTCGACCTGTTGTTTTAAATCACCTTTGTCAATGAAAAACAAATTAATATCATTAACCTACAAAGTATTATGAGAAATTTTTTACCAATGCCTAAATCTACTAAGCATGTAAGCCGGTTTTTGTTTTTGCTGGTTTTGCTTCTTGGTGGCACTGTTGCTAACGCACAAGTGACCACCTTACAAAACTGGTCCGTGTTGTATAACAATACTTCCACGGCTCAACAAACAGTGTCTTATACTGTACCAACCGGTTCTAATAGTAACAGGGTTTTAGCCGTTGCTATTGCTTCGTCTCAAACTACAGTTGGTAGCAGGACAGTAGCTATCTCTTACGGAGGTAGAAACTTAACCTTGGCAACAGGAGACATGGGGACCAACTCCATCAGACAGCACACGGCGATCTATTATTTGAATGAAGCAGGTCTTGACCTTGCCACTAACTCTAATTTAGTGTTTACCGTTTCCGGTCAAAACACAAGGGTTACTACTGTATGGGCTGCTGTTTTTGATTATGTTGATCAATCAACTCCGGTTACGAATTCAAGAAATTACAACAGTGGTACTAACAATGCAAATCCGTTTGTGTTTGGTACCGCTTTGACTATTAATGCCAGTGACCAAGCGGTTTTGGTGGTTAGTAGTGTAAGATCGGGGAATAACAATCCGCGAACGCTTACTTTTCCGACCAATTTTACTTCAGTTGACGAGGAAACTTGGACCACATCAGATGGTGTTAGAAATGCCGTTGGAAATAGAAGTATACCTACCTCAAATACCAGTTCAACGTGTTCTACCAGTTTAAACGGTAGTACTCTAGGGTCTATGACCGGTGTTTCTTTTAAAGGATGTGCGCCGGCTACTGCTAACGCGGGAAGTGTCTTAGCAGCCATCTGTAAAGGTGGTACTTCTGCTGCTTTGGGCGGTAGTGTTGGTGGTTCGGCTACCGGTGGTACTTGGACATCCAGTGTTTCCGGCGGAACGTTTTCGCCAAACGCAACTACTTTAAATGCTACTTGGACGCCACCGGCTTCATTTACAGGTGCTGCTACCTTAACCTTGACCACAACAGGTGGTTCTTGCGGAACAGCAACTGCCTCTAAAGTTTTAGTGGTTAATCCAACCCCAACCAGTGTAACGGCTTCGGCCAGTGTTTCGCCGGTTTGTGCGGGTGTTGGTTTCGACTTGACATCAACAGGAACTCTTAATTCCTCAACTTCAGCTACCGTAATCAACGAAAATTTCAACGGAACCCCAACCGGTTGGACAACGATTAACAACAGTACAGGTGGAACTCCAGCCAGCGCGGCTTGGACTTTGCGCGCCAACGGCTATACAAGATCCACCACTACTTATAACAGTAACGATGCTTCTCAGTTTTATTTGTCGGATAGTGACAACCAAGGTAGCGGCAGTACAACGGCTACCATTTTACAGTCTCCTTCATTCAGTACAATAGGAATGACGGCTGCTACCTTAAGCTTTTTCCATTTCTACAGAGATTACGATACGACAGATGCTGCCGTTGTTGAGATTTCAACAGACGGTACTAACTGGACTGCTTTAAATACATTTACTACAACACAAGGTGCCTCTAACGCTTTTGTAGAAGTAACGACCAATTTGAGTAGTTATTTGAACCAACCATCGGTTTCCATCCGTTTTAAATATGATGCTGTTTGGGCCTACTATTGGGCGATTGATAATGTTACTGTAACAGGAACTTATGCTGCTCCAACTTATTCATGGACTTCAACACCGGCAGGATTTACGTCTTCTGCACAAAACCCTACAGGAGTTACCCAAACTGTAGCTACCGTTTATAATGTAACTTACACTAATGCTTTCGGCTGTACTGCCAGTGCCAGTACGTCTTCTGTAACTATGACTCCGGCTACTGTTGGAGGCTCTGTATCAGGAACGGCTACCATTTGTTCCGGAACCAGCGCTAATTTAACTTTGTCAGGACATGTTGGAAACGTGATCCGTTGGGAAAGTGCAGTGAGTCCGTTTACTACTTGGACACCCATTGCCAATACAACTGCTACTCACAATACGGGTGCCTTAACGCAAGAAACTAAATTCAGAGCTGTGGTTCAAAGTGGTGCTTGTTCTCAAGCTACTTCTTCTGAAGCTACCTTGTCTTTCGCTTCTACTACTTGGAACGGAACGTCATGGGTAGGTGGTGCGCCGGCTGCTAATAAAACGTTGACTATTGCGGCTAACTATACTTCGCCGGGTTCTAATTTTGATTTACAAGGTTGTTCTTTAACCGTGCAAAACAATGCGGTGGTTACTATAGTGCCGCAAGACAGTGTGATTCTATCCGGTGCCTTAACGGTAACTACGGGAAGTACCATGACTTTTGAAGCCCAAGCGCATTTAATTCAGAGTGGTACTACCAATACTAACAGTGGTAATGTGATTGTAAAAGCCAATTCGGCGCCTGTTAAACGTTTGGATTACACCTTGTGGTCTGCACCGGTAGCGGGACAACTATTGCAACCTTTTTCGCCAACCACTTTGGCTAACCGTTTCTATAACTACGATTCTAATACCAATTTCTATACTGTAGTTGCCAGTCCGTCAACCACATCTTTTGAAGCTGCCAAAGGGGTTTTAATCCGTGTGGCTAATAACCATCCTTCTGCAGCACCTCAAACTTGGTTGGGTACTTTTAATGGTGTGCCAAACAACGGTACTTATACTATACCATTGGCTAACTTTGGTCCGGGCAAACGCTTTACCTTAGTGGGTAATCCTTATCCGTCGCCAATCGATCCTGAAGCCTTTATCACTAATCCTAATAATACTACTGCTATCACCGGAACCTTATACTTATGGCGTAAAACCAATGGTTCAAACAAACCATCTTACTGTACGTTTAACTTGGGTGGTTTTATCACCAACGGTGAAGACCACGCTAATAACGTAGCCAACTTGCCTTACCAAGTAATTCAAACCGGACAAGGATTCTTTGTGGAAGGTACCGGAGCGGGTTCAGGCAATGTAGTGTTTGATAACACTATGCGTGTTGACGATCATACCAACAGTTTCTTAAGAACGGCCAATACTGCTCATTCTGCTAACACTGTGGAAAGAAACAGAGTTTGGTTGAATGTTACCAATGCTGCCGGAGCGTTCTCACAAGCCATGATTGGTTATGTAACCAATGCTACTAACGGCTTCGATATGAACTACGATGGTAAATATATTAACGATGGTGAAATTGCTTTGGCTTCTGTTCTAGATGCTGAACCTTACGCTATCCAATGTAAAGCCTTGCCTTTTTCGGCTTCCGATGTTATCCCGATGCAGTTTACTGCTACTACAGCCGGTACTTACAGTATAGCTGTGGATAGAGTAGATGGTTTGTTCGCTTCTGGACAAGCGGTATATTTAAGAGATACTGTAACCGGTACGGTTCATAATTTATCCGATGGTGCTTACTCGTTTGCTACTGAATCCGGTACTTTTAACGCTCGTTTTGAAGTAGTATTCCAAGCGTCAACTTTAGGGGTTACAGATCCTGTGTTGAGCGAGAACCAAGTGGTTATCTACAAAACGCCATCTAACGAGATTTCCATCAATACCGGAAACTTTGTGATGGACCATGTAATGATTTACGATTTAGCCGGACGTTTGTTGTTCCAACAAAAAGACATCAACGACAGCCAAACTATAATTAAAGTAGGTTTTGCCACCGAAGTATTGTTGGTAAAAATCAAAACCCAAGACGGTAAATCGGTGACTAAAAAAGTATTGTTCCCTAGAACAACGCTTAAAAAAGACATCAAAATCTCCACCATTCAAGTGGCCGAAGACGAATAATTTGTTTTGTATTCATACGGAAAAGCCCGCCTCGTTTAGAGTGCGGGTTTTTTTTGTGGGTAGGGTAAGCTTGCTGTTGGGTGTTTTGAATAAGTCAAATTGTGCTCTTTCTATTTTTTAGCAAGCTTTTATAAGATAGGTGTATTTTTTTGCGCTATAGCATGAACATTTGTCAACAATATTTGTAAAGTCTTGATAATTTGTTATTTTAGCGCAGTCTTAGTGTTAAATTAACTTTAAGATTGGTATAAGTTATAGTATCTACTGCCCCTAAATTGTACTATTTTCTTTCAATTTTTTAACGTCATTATCGATGAACTACAACCTAGGTTTGTGCTTATCGTTAATTTTTGCATTTAATCGAAAACTGATTAAGTCAAGATTAAAAAAAGTTTAACAAATGTGTTAAAGATGTAATTTTATGTCCTTAACCTATTTAAAAGTTTTGCCAAAAAACAATTAGCCTAAATACCACAAAAAAAACACTTATGAAAAGAACTTTACTTTCTGCCTCGAGTAACGGACTTCTGTCAAAAAAAACAACTACAACTTTATTGTTATTATTAACCTTGTTCATAGGAGGTTCATTGGGTAGTTATGCACAATGTGTTGCGCCTGTACAAAAATTTTATAGTGTTGATACCGATGCTCTTATTCCTTCAGGTTGGACTAGAGTAGGTTTTACTGCTACAGGTACTAATGCTGGAACATCTAGGTCTGGGGTGAGAAATTATCAGTCTGTTTATGGAGCTACTGGTTTTACTGTTGTTAATACATCCTACATTGAGACTGAAAATATAGTTGATCCTTCAAGTTTTTCTGTTTGGGTTAGACGTTCTGGTACAAATATGCAAACCTATAAATTAGAAATGTTATATGGTGGTGTTTATTATGATTTGAGTAATTCAACTGCTTTAACCAATTTAGAATCTGCCGCTGGAATGGCTGCAGGAACTCTAGCTTTGACTATTTCTATGCCAGCACTTGCTGCGACTAATACATATTATAACGTTACCGTTGGGAATATACCTAGTCAAATTTCAAATGTTAAGTTTAGATTGTCTGATGGAAGAATAGCTGGAACTACAATAACAACAACTAGTGTTGGTGCTGTTAATATTGACGACTTTTCTTGGATTTCTAGAACAGCATCACTTAACAATGAAATTATACCACTAATAAATTCGGCTTCTACTTGTACAGTGAATGTAGCTAATAGTGATGTTTTTTATGTTTATGATAATGGAGGGAATAATGATTCTTATAACCCTAATCAGAATAATAACATAACATTCACGCCAACTGACCCGTTAGCTAAAATAAGAGTTACATTTTTGACTTATTTTAATACAGAGGCCATTGCACTTACAGATTATTTGCAATTGTATAATGATAATACTTTTACTGCTCAAATAGGAGGGAATTATTTTGGTAATTTGACCTCCAGTTTGCCAACAGCCGTTACTTCTACCAACCTAAATGGTACTTTGTCTATTAAGTTTATTTCAAGTGCTAATGCTGTAAGTACAGCTACACCATATGGTTTTAAAATAAAAGTTGAAGCCATAAAATGTACTTTGCCAACGGCTTTCACCGGCAACGGCTCTTTTGACACGGCTTCATTAAGCTGGTCAGGTTTTGCCTCAGGTTACGATGTGTATTACAGCACTACCAATACAGCGCCTAACGGGGCTACCGTTCCTCAAATTGTAAACAATGCGGCTACTACGGCTACCGTTACCGGTTTGTCTAACAGTACTACCTATTATATGTGGGTGCGTTCTAATTGTGGTAGTGGTGAATACAGTGCTTGGGCAGGGCCGATAACGGTTACTACCATTTGTCCGCCTACTACCGTAACTTATTTTGAAAATTTCAACGGTTTGAATTTGGTGTTGCCTACGTGTACCAGCGCTACTTCTACCGCTTGGCAAACTAATATTACCAACGGTAACTTGTTTACCAATGCCGAAGGGACTTCCTTTTTTACCCGTGGGGTTACCTTAACGGCAGGACAACCATACCGTTTGAGTTATGATTATTCCAGCAACGGAAACGGAACGGCCAGTTTGGCTGTTCAGTACGGGATGACCAATTTTGCGCCTACGCAAACGAACATCACCACACCGTTGGCGTACCACGATAATTTTTCTACTATTCAATCCAATATCGTAACCTTTACCCCTAGTACCAGTGGTACTTACTATATAGGTTTCTTGTTGGATTATTTGTCTGATTCTGGTGGTGGTGCCATGAATATTGATAACGTTCGTTTAGAATTAGAAACTTGTTTACCACCAACCGGTTTGGCGGTTACTGGTGGTTCTATTACTGCGGCGGGTGCTTCCTTAACCTGGAATGTTCCGAGTACAGGAGTTCCTGCTAATGGGTATGAATATTTTGTGAGTACGACCAATACCGCACCGGGTTTTAACGATGTGGCCTCAGGAACTTCGGCAACCAATTCAGTTGTTTTAAATACGCTTTCTTCCGGAACTTTATATTATGTATGGGTTCGTGGTAATTGTGGCGGACAAAAAAGTGTTTGGATTAGTGTGCCGGTAAGCTTTACCACTACCATTGTAGTTACTACAGTGGTTGAGATGGATAGCCCGGGTTCGCCAAGTACCGGTTGTAACTTTACCTTTTTAGACAGTGGCGGTGCTTCGGCAGCTTATTTAAACAATGAAACGTATACCTATACTTTTATACCGGGAACAGCCGGTAGCAAATTGAAAGCCGTTTTCGGTACTTTCAATACTGAGAATAATTATGATGGTTTGATGATTTACAGTGGTACTACGGCTACGCCGGCGAATTTAATTTCATCCGGAAGAGCGGCCGGTACTAATGCTACTACATGTCCGGCAGGTGCGTTCTCGGGAACTACTTCTCCGGGAACAGTCATTTCAACTTCGGCAGATGGTGCTTTGACTTTTGTGTTCCGTTCAGATATTTCTGTTACCCCTGCGGGTTGGTCGGCTACTATTTCTTGTGTTACGCCACCAGTTATTACCGACTTCAATCCTAAAAATAATTCATGTGGTGCAGTGCCAACGCCAACAGTTATCATTACCGGAACCAATTTGACCGGAGTGTCTTCGGTAACCTTTAACGGTGTTCCGGCTACCAGTTTTGTGGTGAATAGTGCTACACAGATTACCGCCGTATTCCCTATAGCGGCTACTACCGGGAAAATAGTATTAGCCAACTCAACGGCATCAGCTACCAGTTCAGTAAACTTTGAAGTACAAACCCCGGGTCCTGCCACTACGGGAGGTGAAGTTTGTGCAGGCGGTACAGGGGGTACCATCATGACTAATGTAAGTTGTTCCGGATTTGGAGCAGCCACAACCTCGATTGCCGGAACATTTAATGCAGCCACCGATCCTACGGCTCCACGATTAGAGTCGATGACCATTTCACCAACTTGTTCATTTGTGGCTGGTTCAGACCGAAATTATGTGGCTTACGATTTCCAAGTTTCAGTAAGTGGTTCTTATACCTTTACCATGAACACGGGAGGTTTTGACGGTATGGGTTATATTACCCAATTAGGATTTACTCCGGGCACTTGTGGTTCGGGTACTTTTGTAGTAGGAGATGACGACTCCGGTCCTGGTTTGTTGCCAATGTTGACGACTAATTTAGTTACGGGAGTAACTTATACTTTATATACCACTACTTTTGGTGGAGCAGGTACCGTTAGTGGTGCTTACACTTGGGGTATAACGCCACCGGTTGGCGGAGGTGTAATGCCGTTTACTAATTCGGTTACCCAATGGTACACAGCTGCTTCGGGCGGTACACCAATCGGGACAGGGTCGCCGTTTAATCCGGTAGGTGTTCCTGGTTCGGGTATTGCGAATAGCTCAGCTGTTGGCGTTTATACTTTTTATGCGGCTTGTTCCACCAATCCGAATTGTAGAACCGCTACTACTTTTGAAATAAAGCCGGGTCCAACACCAACTTTACCGGCTAACTTTTCAACTTGTGCCAATGTGGTTACTCCGGTAACCGTTACGGGTGCAGGAAATACTTTTACATGGACTGCTACCGTTGCCAACACCTTGTTTAGTGATGCGGCGGGAACTGTACCATATGTGCCTTTAACCAATGCTACAACTATTTATGTTAAAACACCAAGTACAGTAACCGTAACGGTTTTAGCTACTTTATCTTCTAACAGTTGTCAAAGAAGTGCCAGTGTTGTTATTTCAACACCAACAACCACTTGGAATGGCAGTGCTTGGAGTGGTGGCGCACCTAATGCTAATACAGCAGCGGTATTTAATGGTAATTATTCTGTTCCCGGGAACTTATCTGCTTGTAGTGTAACCATTAACAGTGGTGCAGTATCGTTTGGGGTAGGGCAAACCCTAACCGTAACCAACGATGTTAAAGTACTAGGTGGTTCATTAACTATGGGTGACGAATCGAGTTTATTACAACTTAGCAATACAACCAATACCGGTAACATTACTTACGTCAGAGCATCAGCTCCGGTAGTACGTTACGATTACAGTTATTGGTCGACTCCGGTTAGTCCACAAACTTTAAACGATGCCTCGCCTTCAACCTCATGGGATGGTTTCTATTCTTACAGTGGTACCGCATGGCAGTGGGCGCCTAGAACAACGGTTATGGTGCCGGGAAGAGGGTACATCATCAGAGTACCTTTAAGTTACAGTACTACTTTACCTTCATCACAAATTGTGAATTTTGTTGGAGTGCCCAATAATGGTACTTATACTATACCGGTAGTTGGTGGATCTAATCAATTAAACTTACTGGGTAATCCTTATCCAAGTGCTTTGAATGCAGATTTGTTTATGAGTGCTAACTCGTCGGTATTAGACGGAACCATTTATTTATGGACACATAATACCCCAATATCAGCGGGTCAATACGATCAGGATGATTATGCTATTTATAACTATTTAGGCGGTACCGGAACTTCTGCTTCAACTAATCCCGGATTGAATACGGCCGTTCCTAACGGAAAAATAGCTTCCGGACAAGGGTTCTTTATCAAAGGTTTGGCTAATGGTAATGCTACCTTTACTAATGCTATGCGTGTGGCGGGTAACAATGACCAGTTTTTCCGAATGAGTCAGCCAACTGCTCAAACCGATGATACTACTTTTGAGAAGCACCGCTATTGGATTGATGTGTTCAATGCTACCGGTGTATTTAAGCAAAACTTGTTTGGTTATGTAACGGGTGGTACTATGGGTATTGACCGAGGCATGGATAGCGAATTGGTTACTTTAAACAGTCCTATTATTATGTATAGTAAAGTAGGGGATACTAAATTAGCTATTCAAGGAAGAGGTTTGCCGTTTGATGTGAATGATCAGATTCCGTTGGCCTATAAGTCTACAGTTGCAGCCTCTTACACTATTCGATTGAGTATGTTTGACGGTTTGTTTGAAGAGCAAGATATTTTCTTAGAAGATAAAGTATTGAATGTGATTCACAACTTAAAAGGAAGTGACTATACTTTTACCACAGCTGTGGGCACTTTTGAAGACCGTTTTGTATTGCGTTATACCGATGCTACTTTAGGGGTTGACAATCCTGTATTTGATGATAACACTGTAGTAGTGTATCGCAACGGACAAGGATTGGTTGTAAATTCAGGTGCCGTGAATATGACTCAGGTTACTGTTTTTGATATCCGTGGCCGTCAATTGGCAATACAAAACCAAGTAAACAATACAGAAACGATTTTTGCCACTTTACCTGAAACACAACAAGTTTTATTGGTAAAAATTAAGGCTGATAATGGCTCGGAGGTTACCAAAAAAGTAGTCTATTAGTTATAAAATATAGTATTAAAAAAAGCCTAAACACATTGGTTTGTGTTTGGGTTTTTTTTACCGCTTTAAGTAAGTAAAAATGCGTTTGTCAGATTTGCCATTTTATTCTTAAAAGCGATGTTTTTTAACGATTTTATTAAGCATTTTGTCGATAATGATGTTTTTTTATTTAGATATAATTAACAATTATATATATTAACCCTTTATTATTTAACCCAATTTTTTTAAATTATGATGAATAACTACAATTCTTTGAGTTCGCGTTTTGGAACATGGCTCAAAAATGGGATTGGTGATTCCGGTGGTTCGCCGCCTACGTCCCGATCAAAAACCTCGTGGTTGGTTATGCTTCTGTTACTGTTGACGGTGTCTGTGGGGCATCGAACGTGGGCGCAGAGTACGGCCAATTATGTGTTTGCTACTAATACGACAGGGTCTTTAGCTTCGGATTTAAATTCGAATACTGTAGACATGTCAACGGGAACCACTCTGTTGGTGGCTGCAGATTTGGATGATAATGCTTCTGCAGTAACTAACATCGGTTTCAATTTTGTGATGTATGGTAGATTATTTTCTCAATTTTCAGCCAGTTCTAATGGGGTGATTCAGTTGGGTTCTACTGCAGTTGGAAATACAACTTATGTGCTTTCAGGAGGTTCAACAACTTCTCCAAGAATTGGTGCCTTGGCTGCTGATTTGAGAACCGGTGCTGCTGGAAAAGTACATTTTAAAGTGGTGGGTACGGCTCCAAACCGATGTTTAGTCGTGGAGTTTTTGAATATGTCCCTAACTTATGTGGCTACACCGGGTTCTAACGATGGTACTTACCAAGTAAGGCTATACGAAAGTACCGGGGTTATTGAGTATGTATATGGTTCAATGTTCAGAAACGCCAGTACAACAACTGCCGCAGCTATTCATGCCGGTTTCTCTGTAGGAACTACATTAAATACAACAGCCTCTATTACTACTGCTACTAATACGGTGAGTAATGCTGCAACATTTAATGCGAACTCGTACACTAACTCAACTAATATTGCTAACTTACATTCAACTGCAGACGGTTCAAGACGTGTTTACAGGTTTACACCGCCTTCTTCAGTTAATGCGCCAACAAATTTAACATTTACTGTTGTCGCAGCTACAACAACTACGGTCAATTGGACTGATAATTCAACCAATGAAACTAGTTTCTTGGTGACAAGAGCCACAGATGCAGCTTTTACACAAAACGTAACTACTTCAACAGTAGCTGCGGGAGTTACTACTTCAGCTCAAACTGGTTTGGTGCCGGGTACCACCTATTTTTATAGAGTACAGGCCTTTACAGATGGTGGTGTGAGTTCGAATCTCGATGGCTCTCAAGCCACAACAGCTGCTACTACTTATTATTGGGTTGGTGCTTCAGGTGGTGCTTGGGGTACAGCAACTAACTGGAATACTGCGGCTAATGGTACCGGTGCTTCCAGAACTGCGGCTACAACCGATATATTGGTTATTGATGGTGCCGGTACTACGGCTGGTGGGACTATGTCTATCTCGGTAGATAGTGCCCCTACCATTGGTCAGTTGTTAATTACCAGCAATACGACGGTTTCTTTAATTGGTTTAACTTCTGCCAGAACCATTACCATTGGGGGATCACCCGGTAATGACTTTGTGGTAGAAGCCGGAAGTACTTTAAATTTAACCGCTTCAGGAACTACGCCTAACTTTGCGGTTGCTATTGCTTTTTCGGCAACTACTGTTGGAAATACCGGATCTATAGCCGGTACTATCAACTTAGGCGGTAGTACTTCAAATACCATTACAACTACAGGGGGAACTTCAACAGTAGTTACTGTTGCTTCAACAGGGATTATTAATAACGCTATTGTAGGTACAGGAAGTTATTTTGTGGGTTCTGCAGCAACATTGGTTTTTGCTAATGGTTCTTCTTATAATATTTCAGGAGGAACTACCGCTGTTACCTTGCCATTGGCTACATGGGGAGCCACTTCTAACGTAACGGTTTCGGGTTTAACTACAGCCACATCTATTACCAACGCTGCTCAGTCTTTTGGTAATTTTACATACAATGCTACCACTTCAACCGGTACCATGAGTTTATTAGCAACCAGTACTGCTGTATTCCAAGGGAATTTTACAGTTAGTTCTACCGGAACTACAACTCCAGGAAAAATGCGTTTAGTAACCTCAGGTTCTTTGACCATTCAAGGTAATTTAAATGTGTCCGGAGGTACTGTTGAGATTTCAAATAATAGTACAGGTATCGTAATTGTTAATGGAAATGTTAACATTAGTGGTGGTACTTTTGATATTGCTTTCAACAATACACCAACTTTCAGAGTTTTAGGTAACTTTGTTCAAACTGGTGGTACAGTAATAAATACCTCCACCACAGGTGCTATAGAGTTTGCAGGTACAAGTGCTCAGAACTTAACTATGCTGTCAGGTGCTCATGGTACAAATACAATAAGTGTAAGAGTGAATAACGCTGCGGGGGTTAATTTAACTGCCGATATGTCTATCAGAAACTTAACGTTGAGTAACGGTAGTGTTACCGGTACAGGAGTATTAAGTTATGGTGCTTCTTCAGTGTTAACTTATAATAGCACTACAGGGGCTCAAACTATTTCAGCGACAGAATTTCCTGCGGCTAATGGTCCGGCCTCCCTAACCATAAACAATACTACTGCTTCACCAAACAACACAGTTACTTTAAGTGCTGCTCGTAGTTTAGGTGCTTCAGGGGTATTAACTTTAACTAGTGGTTTCTTGGTTAACGGTGCTAATACCTTAACTATTACTAATACTGCTGTTGGTGGTATTGTAGGAGGTTCAGCTACTACAAATGTAAGAGGCGCATTGGCCAGAACTTTGCCTTCTGCATTAGTTAGTGGTTCAACTTACTCTTTCCCAATTGGTGCTGCAGGATTTAATCCTTTCGCTTTGGTTAATCCAACTACCAATGCCGGTGCTGCTGTTGTTGTAAAAGCTACAGTAAGTGATGCTGGCACAAGTGGTTCTGCTACAGGTTTGTTGTCAGCCATTAATACCAATCGTTCTTGGTTGGTTGAAGTAACAGATGCCGGTGGTAACTTTACCGGTACTTTTGTGCGTTTAACTGATACACCCGGTACTGCCAATGCTGTTGGGTTTAGTGCCGATGGTGGCTTGACTTACAACTTAGTTGGAGGTACTACTGCTACTGTAACCGGTACAGATATTACCACTACAACGCCGGCCTTAACCAATCTTAATGGTTACTTTTTAATGGGTACTAAAGCTGATCCGCCTGTATTAACTGGCTTAGCTGTTTCTCCAACAGGTAATCAATGTACTAATGTAACACGTGATGTAACAGTTACCGTTACGCCTGGAGCAGCTGCTGTTACCGGTGTGGCTATTAATTATACTGTAAACGGTGTAGCACAAACCGCTGTGGCTATGACCAATACTTCAGGAACAACATGGACAGGGACTATCCCTACAGTTTCTCCGGTTAATGCTACAGTAGCATGGTCTGTTACTGCTACAGATGCTAATGGTATTACTGCTTCTCTAGCAGGGACATCGTATAATGATGTGCCAAACTTTGGCTATACAACTACAGCAAGCGCTTCTACCAGCACTTTTTGTTCTGGAGGTTCAACAAACTTAAATGTAGTTGTTTCATCGGGAGCCTACACTAAAAACGTTGGAGCAGGTTCATTGACTTCATCCGGAAGTGGTTCTTCAAGTACTATCTACGCTAGTCCTTACTCTCATTATTTTGGAGGACTAAAAATTCAGTATTTGGTTAGAGCTTCTGAGTTAACTGCTGCCGGAATTTCACCGGGGACTATTAATTCTGTTGCCTTTGATGTTACATCAGCAGGAACGGGATATACCGGTTTCAGAGTTTCAGCTAAAACTACTTCAGTTACTGCGTTAACTTCTACTTTTGAGACCGGAATGACTCAAGTATATACTGTTGGTGATGCTGTAACAGTGACTCCTACCGTGGGTATTAATACTTATGCTTTCGGAACAGGTTCAGGTTCAGCTTCTTCAATTTCATGGAACGGAACAGACAACTTGATTATTGAGGTAAGTTGGAGTAATAATAACGGTGGTGGTACAGCTGCGGAGGTAAAATATGATTCTCCAACACCATCATTCAACTCTTTGGCAAGATCTGCTCAAGATAACGTTTCAGTTGCGACAATTCGTTCAGCGACTTCCGCTACGGTTGGAACAGTGAGACCAAAAATGACTTTTACGGGTATTGGTTTAAATACTCCTACTTCTGTTTCTTGGTCTGATGGATCAACTGTTGTAGGTACTACGCAAGCTTTGACTGTTTCGCCAACAGCTACTTCAAACTATACTGCAACAATAGTTGCTAACGGATGTCAAAGTACTTCTAATACCGTTACGGTAACAGTTAACCCTATACCAACGGCTCCTACAGGAACTGATTCATCACAATGTGGTACTCAAGTGCCAACAGCTTCTGTAACGGATCCAAACGGATTTACTACGCCTACCTTTAAATGGTATGCTGACAATGTTACTACTACCGCTCTACAGACCGGTACTGCTAACACTTATACTACAGCAGTTACCTCAACTACTACTTTCTATGTGTCAGTGGTTAATCCAACTACTTTGTGTGAAAGTACTCGTACAGCAGTTACTGTAACTGTTGCTACTCCAGACACTATCACTATGACACCTAGCTCGGGTACAGTTTGCCAAAACGGTACCATTACTTTAGGCGCCAGTAGTGTAGCAGGATATACTTATACTTGGACTGCCAGTCCGGAGGCAGGAAGCGGCATTACTAATGCTTCTCCTTTAACAGGTTCTTCTGTTAACGTAACGCCAACCGGTACCGGTCCATATACTTATACTGTAACAGGAGTGGAAGGATTATGTACAACCACTAATACGGTTGTAGTTACCATTACTCCTGCACCTTCTTTAGTTATAAGTTCATCTACAAGTGTAGTTTGTCCGGGTGGCTCTGCTACTTTGACTGCTCAAAATGCTGTTATTGCTCCAGGTTTAGCTACTGTTGGTACAGGGACAAGTTTAACCGCGGCGACTGCACAGCCAACGTCATTTTGTAATCGTTGGCCAAGTTATAGAATGCAGTTGTTATACACCCAAGCGGAATTAAATGCTTTAGGATTAACTGCTGGTGCTATTAATTCAATGGCATTTGAGATTACAACTTTAGGATCTGCAGCAACAAATGCGAATTTTACTGTTTCAATGGCTAAAACTACTGCTGCTTCTTTCACAACCACAGCTTGGTTGACAGGAACAAGTGCTGTTACAGTATATCCTGCTCAGACTTATACGCATACTGCTTCAGGATGGCAAACCATCAATTTCTCGACTCCTTACAACTGGGACGGTGTTTCTAATATTTTAGTTGATATATCCATGGATGGTGCAAATTCTACAAACAATTCTCAAACTTTGTTTACTACATCTGCGCAAAACATGGTTTTACACTCTGATTTTAATGGCAAAGCTGCCACTACCGGTGTATTATCCACTAACCGTTTGAATGTTCGTTTTGGAGGTTTAATACAAACCAATGGTACAGGGTCTTTAACTTACACTTGGAATGATCCATCTGCTACTACAGGTAATGTTGTAACTGTAAACCCTTCTGCAACTACTACTTATACCGTGGCAGGTTTTGATTCGGTTACCGGTTGTACCGGTTATCAAACCGCTACTGTAACGGTTAATCCGCCGCCTACTGCGCCTACGGCTACTAATTCCTCACAATGTGGGGCTGGAGTTCCTACAGCTAGCGTGGCAGATACTAATAGTTTTGCATCGCCTATTTACAAATGGTATGCAGATAATACCACTACTACTGCTTTACAGTCAGGTGCTTCAGCTACTTACACAACCAGTATCAGTGCTACAACTACATTCTATGTATCTGTAACTTCTGCCACTGCAGGATGTGAAAGTGCCAGAACAGCGGTTACAGCTACTGTAAATACACCAGCTACCATCAGCGCTTCATCTGATGTTGCTGCAGTTTGTGCAGGTGGTTCAGCTACTTTAACTGCTGCTACTTTAACCGGTACTGTAAATAGTTATGCTTGGACACCAAGTGCTACTTTGTCTGCTTCAACAGGAGACAGCGTTGTGGCTACTCCAACAGCTACCACTACTTACAGTGTAGTGGGAACAGACAGTAACAACTGTACTACAGCTGCTGCTACAGTAACGGTTACTGTAAATGCTTACCCAAGTGCGATAACTATTGCGCAAACACCATTAACTTTGTGTGCAGGGAATGTTGCAACTTTAACTGCAACTGGTGGAACTATAACAACACCTGGTACAACAACAGTTGGTGCTGGTGCTACTACAGAGTTTAACACTTCTCCTTATAGAAATGGTGCCAATGCATCTAAACAACAGTATTTATTTACCAAAGCTGATTTGAATGCTGCAGGAATTACTACTGCTGCTAATATTTCATCTCTATCATTCTTTGTTACTTCTAATGGTTCACCAACTGCATTGGATAATTTCCAAATTGCAATGGCCCACACTACTGCTTCTTCTTTAGGAACTACATTTGATAGTACTACACCAACAGTAGTTTTCGGACCTCAGTCGTATACTACAGTAGCAGGTAATAATACCCATACTCTTACGACTCCTTTTGCATGGAATGGAAATGACAATATTGTAATTACTATTTGTCATGAGACCACCTCTCCGTTTAGTTCGGCAACTGTAAGAGCGGATGCTATTTCAGGAAGATCAACCGGAGTTACTTCATTTGTTGCAGGATCGTTGTGTGCTAGTACAAGTGCAACGACTTCTACAAACAGACCAAATATTACTTTTGCTTATACTGCGATTACTCCAACAACACTAATTTGGTCTCCGCAAACTAATTTGTTTACTGATGCTGCGGCTACAGTAGCCTATACCGGAGATTCAAGAGCGGTGGTGTATACCAATACGACTTCTGAACAAACTTATACTGTAACAGCAACAAATTCAGGTTGTTCAGTGTCAGATGACGTTACGGTATCTCCTAATCCACTGCCAACTTTTACTGTTGATGCTATTACTATCTGTAAAGGTGAGACAGGATCATTGTCGGCTGTTTCGGGTGAAAGTAACACATACAGCTGGACACCAGTTGGCGGAGGAACAACCTTAACAGGTGTTAACGTTTCTGTAAGTCCTTTAGCTACTACTACTTATAATGTTGTGGCTACCAGTAATATTTCTGCTTGTCAATCTACGCAACAAGTTACTGTAACGGTTAATGACCCTGGACAAATTATTTCTGGAACTACAGAGAGAACAGTGTCTCCTGATATATTGACTACTTTTGAGGTTGTTACTTCAGGTACCGGTTTAACTTACCAATGGCAAGTAAATGACGGTAGTGGTTGGGTTAATTTGACTAATGATTACGTAGATGAAGAAACTGGAAATTATTCCGGCGTAACTACAGCTACCTTAACAGTACAAAATATTACCTTGGATTTCAACGGTTATTTGTACCAATGTATCGTTACCGGTGGTGCTCCATGTGTTTCTTTGGAGCCTGTTGAAGCTACCTTAAACGTGTCAAACACAGGTTTCTTGACACAACCGGCTAACGTAACTTTATGTGGTACTTCTACAGCAGAGTTTTCAGTGACTACTTCAGGTGATGCGCCGTTTAATGTACAGTGGCAAGTAAGTACCGATGGTGGTGCTACTTTCCAAGACATTGTTGATGGTCCTGATGCAACTATTGCAGGGTTAGATTTTACTGGCGCTAATGCAGATACACCTATAGGTTTATCAGTATCCGGTATCACTATCGATCATGATGGATACCAATTCTTATGTCAGTTGAACTTTGGTTTGAATAGTACAATAGCTACTTTAGATGTGAAAACACCTGTGGCTATTTCAACACAACCTCAAGCCACCCAAACAGTATGTTACACTGGTGGAACTACTTCATTTACAGCTGCTGCTACAGGAGATTTCTCAGGGGTACAATGGCAGTATTCTGCTAATGGTACTTCAGGATGGGCAAATGTGGTAAATGGTACACCGTCAGGAGCTACTTATGCTAATGCCACTACTACAACCTTAGGGATTACTACTACAGCAACTACTACAAGTGGCTACTATAGAGCTAACTTTATTGGAAGTACATCTTGTGCTAACTTGGCTACAGATGCCGGACAATTGTTAATTAATACACCTAATGTTGCCATCAATGCTTCTTCAACATCATTCTGTTTGCCTAGTGGAAGTGCAGTTACTTTAACGGGAAGTGGTGCCAGTACTTACACTTGGTCACCAGTTACCGGACTGTCATCTGATACAGGGGCTGAAGTTTTATGTTTACCAAGTGCAACCACTACTTATACTGTTACAGGTACTGATGCAACAGGATGTGTTAAAACAGCTCAAGTAACTATTACCGTAGGTAGTGACTTAACGGCTACTGCTTTAGCAACACCAACAACTGTGTGTTCCGGATCTAATTCACAGTTAGATGTTCAAGTTTCTCAAGCTTTACCTTCTAAAGTAAGTGAATATACCTTTGCAAAATCATCTTCAACTTATACTGAGTTTAGTGATGGTACTGTAGTTTCTATCACCAGTGGTGGTGGAGATCTTGATGATGGTTATACCGCTCTTCAAAATATAGGATTCCAATTTCAGTTGGCCGGAACTTCATTTACGCAGTTCTCTATCAACTCAAACGGATATATTAGACTTGGAGAATTAGCCTCATTAAGTTCTTACTCTGTAATAGGTTCAGCTGAAACCAATGTTATTGCTTTCAATAACAGAGACTTTGATAACAATGCTAATTCAGTGTATCGTTATAAAGTAGAAGGTACAGCTCCTAATAGAATTTTAAAAATTCAAGCTAAAAATTTCTTTAGATACACTAATACCAATCATACAGGAAATGCTCAAATTTGGTTGTATGAAGGCAGTAACAAAATTGAAATTATCTATGGTACTTATGCAACCAACTGGACATCTGGTATCGCAGTTGTAGGTATTAAGAGTGTTTCTACAGCCACTACTGATATATTGGCTGTTAACAGTGCTACTTGGGCCGCTGTTACTAATGCCAGTGCTTCCAATTCAAGTACTGCAGGTATCACACAAGCCACAACTAACCAAGTTACTAGTGGCACTAGGTTTACATTTACACCACCGGTAATTCCATATACTTATTCATGGTCACCTTCCACTTTCATTGAAGGACAGACTAGTTTGAAAAGTCCTGTGGCCACCGGTATTAATGCTCCAATAGCTTATACCGTTACCGTTACTAATGCAGCAGGTTGTACTGCTACAGCCACAACTTCTAATATTGTTTTAGAGGGTGGTCCTGTAATTACGACACAACCTTCTCCTTTAGTGGTAACCAAATGTCAAGGTGAGGATGCCACATTTAGTGTTGTGGCTACTGGTCCAAGCTTGTCTTACCAATGGAGAAAAGACGGTCAACCTATCACAGGAAACGCTTCGGCTACAACTGCTACCTTAAACTTGACAGGAACTACTCCTGCTAATTCAGGAAGCTATGATGTAGTAATTACAGCTTGTGCTGTTGCCGTTACCAGTGATGCTGTTGCTTTAACGGTTTATCCTACACCTACAGTTACTACTACTTTGTCTGCTGCTACTTATTGTGCAGGGGCTACAGTTCCGGCTATTAATTTAGCAGGTACTCCAAGTGGTGTTACTTTTGATGTAACGGGTGGTTCTGCTGTTGGTTTAACTGATCAAACAGCTGTTACCAGCATTCCTTCCTTCACGGCTACTGCAGGTACAGCAACTATTACTGTAACGCCTAAAGCCAATGGATGTGCAGGAACTGCGGTTACTTACACAGTTACGGTCAATGGTTTACCAACAGCATTGTCTGTATCTCCTAGCAGTCAGACAATTTGTAGTAATGGTACACCTGTGTTGTTAACTGCTTCTGGTGGAATTGTAACAGCTACTTCTAGTTCATTAGGAACGGATACCACTACAAATACATCAGGTGTTGTTTCTGCAACAGATTATCCGGCTCCTTACGGTGCTTATTATGAAAATGCGAAGCAACAGTATTTGATAAGAGCTTCAGAATTAACTGCTTTAGGATTTACTGCGGGTACAAGCTTGAAGAGTTTATCATTCAATGTTACCTCTGTTGGTACTTCTGGTGTTCACACTGGTTACACTATTTCAATTGGTAATACTTCGCAAAATGCTATCTCAACTTTTGAGACAGGATTGACCCAAGTATTTGGTCCGGTTAATTACCAACCTGTTAACGGGGCTAATAAGCATGTGTTTACAACCCCGTTTGTTTGGAATGGTACTTCTAACATCGTTATACAAGTATGTCACTCCAACGATACAGCTAGTGCAGGAACATTCTACACAACCAATGCCGTATCAACATTCTCAACTACAGCCTTTAATAGTTCATTGACTTATAGAGTGGATAATACAGATGCTTGTGGTAGTACATCAATTACGTATACTGAGGCTCAAAGACCAAATATGATATTTGATTATGATACTCAAGCAAGTGTAACTTGGACTCCAACCACAGGTTTGTTTACTGACGCTGCAGGAACTGTAGCTTACACCGGAACAAACAGAGCAACAGTGTATGCACGTCCAACTACCTCTACGAATTATGTGGCAAAAGCTACTGCTTCTACAGGTTGTTTTGTTAATGCATCTACTACTGCAATTACTGTGAATCCGGCTCCAACTGTAACAGCATCCTATGTTTGTTCGGGAACCAGCTTTACTGCTAATGCAGTACCGGGTGGTGCAGGAAGTTATACTTATGCTTGGACCGTTCCGGCAGGGTTTACCAATCCTGGTGATGTTGCTAGTTTTGTGTCTTCTACACCAGGTACTTACAGTGTAGTAATTACTAATACAGTAACCAACTGTGTGAGTTCAAGTTCATCATTTACGGTTACTTTTGGTACTTTGTATCAAGATGCTGACGGTGATGGATACGGTAATGCAGCTGTAAGTATAGTAGGTTGTTCACAATCAGGTTATGTGACTAATAACACAGACTGTGACGACACTATTTTTGCGGTTAATCCGGGTGTTACAGAGATTTTGTACAATGGTGTTGATGATAACTGTAATGGAGTTATGGATGAGGGTTATCAAATCACGGCCAATATGGTTAACTGTG
>Ga0208888_100183_pt1 | contig 36071 bp, 29 predicted proteins | sample LakWasM115_HOW13_2_FD_183929 | JGI IMG/M metagenome (GOLD analysis project Ga0208888, IMG submission 183929) | Freshwater sediment methanotrophic microbial communities from Lake Washington under simulated oxygen tension - Sediment Metagenome... | ecosystem: Environmental > Aquatic > Freshwater >...
CCGAAGCCGCCAATCCGCAGCACGATGTGATCTGGGGCTGGGCGCTGACTAACACGCTGGACCCGCGCATCACCGCCCTGCTGGAGCCCTATAGCCCCAAGGGCAGCGACAAGCTGGCTGCCAAGGACAAGGCCGCCGATGGCAAATGGTTCACCACCACCGGCTACATGGCCGCGTTCTGTGTGAACACCGAGGTGCTCAAGGCCAAGAAGCTGCCCATGCCCACGTCGTGGAAGGACCTCACCAACCCCGTCTACAAGGGCGAGGTCGTCATGCCCAACCCGGTGTCCTCGGGCACGGGCTACCTGCAGATTGCCGCGCTGATCCAGTCGCGCGGCAATGACGAGGGCTGGAAGCTCATCAAGGCCATGGACGGCAACGTGGCGCAGTACATCAAGTCGGGCTCGCGCCCCTGCAAGGCCGCGCGGGCGGGTGAGTTTGCAATTGGCACCTCGCTGGCGTTTGCGGCCATGCAGTCGGTGGACGAGGGCTACCCGGTCAAGATGGTGATCCCCACTGACGGCGCGGGCTATGAGCTGGAAGCCTCGGGCCTGATGGCCAGCTCCAAGAACAAGGCCGACGCCAAGCGCTTTCTGGACTGGACGCTGTCGCCCGGCGCGGCGCAGCTCTACACCAAGTACAAGGAAATCGTCACCGTGCCCGGCGTGCCGCAATCCAAGGCGGCCGCAGCGGCAGGCCTGCCCGCCGACCTCTCCAAGGTGCTCTACCCCATGGACTTTGCCAAGTCCGCCAAGGAACGCGACGCGATCCTGGGCGCCTGGCAAAAGACCATCGGCCGCTGAACCGCTGCACTGAACCTCACTCCCCGAGGACCACACACCATGTCCCTGCAGATCACCGACCTGCACAAGAGCTTTGACGGCCAGGTCGCGCTCGAACGCATCCACCTCGCCGTGGGCGCCTCGGAGTTCGTGTGCCTGCTGGGCCCCAGCGGCTGCGGCAAGACCACGCTGCTGCGCATCATCGCGGGGCTGCTGCCTGCCGATGGCGGCCGCATCACGCTGGGCGGCCGTGACCTGGCCACGCTGCCGGCGCGCGACCGGGGCTTTGGCATCGTGTTCCAGTCGTACTCGCTGTTCCCGCACATGACGGTGGCGCAGAACGTGGGCTACGGCCTGGCCATCCGCCGCACACCGCGCGATGTGGTGCAGGCGCGCACGGCCGAGCTGCTGGACATGGTGAAGCTGGCCGACTATGGCGGGCGCTACCCGGCGCAGCTGTCGGGCGGCCAGCAGCAGCGCGTGGCCATTGCGCGGGCACTGGCGGTGAACCCCTCGCTGCTGTTGCTCGACGAACCCCTGTCGGCACTGGACGCCCGCGTGCGCGCCGACCTGCGCCATGAGCTGCGCGAGGTGCAGCGCCGCCTGGGCATCCCCACCATCATGGTCACGCACGACCAGGAAGAAGCCCTGGCCATGGCCGACCGCATCGTCTGCATGCAGGGTGGGCGCATTGCACAGGCGGGCTCGCCGCGCGAGCTGTACCTGGCGCCGCGCACCCGCTTTGTGGCCAACTTCATGGGGCACAGCAACCTGCTGCCGCCCGCCCAGGCACGACTGCTGCAGCCCGCCCTGGGCGGGGCCCCCGAAGGCATGGAGCCGGAGTCAGCCCTGCTGTGCATCCGCCCCGAACGCCTGCAGCTGCAAGCCAGCGCACAGGGTGCGGGCCGCGTCACCGGCACCACCTTCCTGGGCAGCATCCAGCGGGTGCAGCTGCGCTGGAACGACCTGGACCTGCTGGCCGAATCCAGCAGCGCCAGCACCTGGGAGGCTGGCCAGAACGTGAACATCTCGGTGAGCGCGCAGGACTGCGCCTGGGTGCACGCATGAGCTCCACCACCGCCCCCCAACTGCCGCCCATGCATGCCAGCGAGCGCTGGCTGCTGCGTGCCTGCCTGCTGCTGCCGCTCGCCGCGCTGGTGCTGTTCTTTGGCGTGCCCATGCTGGCCATTGCCTGGCGCAGCCTGGTGCAGGACACGGGCGGCATCGGCTGGGGCAACTACGCCGCGCTGCTCGACACCCCGGGCGTGTGGCGGGCCCTGGCCAACAGCCTGCTGCTGGGCGCCGTAACCACGGCCGTCACGCTGGTGCTGGCCTTTGTGGTGGCGTTTGGGCTGGAGCGCACCGGCATGCCGGGCCGCCGCTTTGTGGCCGGGGCGCTGGCGCTGCCCATGCTGGCGCCCTCGCTGGTGCTGGGGCTGGGACTCATCTTTTTGCTGGGGCGCAACGGCGTCGTGGGCAAGATGCTGGGCGTACGGCCCGAAATCTATGGTTTTTGGGGCCTGCTGATTGCGGACGTGCTCTATGCGCTGCCGCAGGCCGTGCTCATCGTGCGCACCGCGCTGCGCCAGGGCGATGCCCGGCAGTACGACGCCGCCGAGGTGCTGGGCGCCACGCCCTGGCGGCAGTTTTGCGACATCACGCTGCCGCAGGCCCGCTACGGCCTGCTGAGCGCTGGGTTTGTGGTGTTCACCATCACCATCACCGACTTTGGCAACGCCGTGGTCATTGGCGGCAACTTTGCCGTGCTGGCCACCGAGATCTACAACCAGGTCAGCGGGCAGATGAAGTTTGGCATGGGCGCGGTGGTGGGCATGCTGCTGCTGGCGCCCGCCGCGTTGTCGGTGTTCATCGAACGCATGGCCGCACAGCGTGCCGGGGCAGGTGCCGAATCGGCCCTGCCGCCCACGCCCACCCGCCGCCCGGGGCGCGATACCGCATTCTTCATCGCCTGCATGGGCATTGCGGGCAGCATCGTGGCCCTGGTGCTCACGGTGGTGGTGGCCAGCTTCATCCGGCTGTGGCCCTATCGGCTGGACCTCACGCTCAAGCACTACGACATCACCATTGCGGGGGGCTATGCGCCGCTGTGGACCTCGGTGTGGGTTTCGGCCCTGGCCGCCAGCGTGGGCGCGGCGATGCTGTTTGTGCTGTGCTTTGGCATCCGCCGCCTGCCGGGGCGGCTGGCGCAGGCGGCCACAGCGCTATCGGCCTTGCCGGTGGGCGTGCCCGGGCTGGTGCTGGGGCTGGCCTATGTGTTCACCTTCAACACGGCCACCTGGCCCTGGGGCATGCTGTATGGCACGGCCATTTTGCTGGCGCTGTGCAACTACTACCACTACCACACGCAGGGCTTCATGACCATGATGACCGGCATGCGCAACGTGCCCACCACGCTGGAAGACGCCACCACCGTACTGGGCGGCAGCACCGCCCGCGTGCTGCGCGATGTGTACCTGCCCGCGCTGCTGCCTACGTTGCTGGCGGTGCTGGTGTTCTTGTTCATGCGCTCCATGGTCACGCTGTCGGCGGTCATCTTCCTCATCACGCCCTCGCTGCCCATGGGGGCGGTGACGGTGATGCGGCTGGATGAAGCGGGGCTGACCTCGCAGGCGGCAGCGTTCTCTACCTGCATCATGGCGGTGGTGGGGTCGCTGGCGCTGCTGCTGCACTTTGGCACGCAGCGCCGCGTCCGACGCGCCCCAGGCTCCAAGCCCGCCTAACATCGCCCCATGCTGCAAGAAGAACGTTTCCTCCGCATCCGCACCCTGCTGTCCACGCTCTCGCGGGTGAGCACCGAGCGCATTGCACAAGACCTGGATGTGTCCCGCGAAACTGTCCGCCGCGACATCCTCGCCCTGGAGTCGCAGGGCATTTTGCGGCGCGTGCACGGGGGCGTGGTGGCACAGGGGCCAGAGCCCGAACCCCCGCTGGCCGTGCGCCAGGCGGTGCGCGAGCGCGAAAAGCGCACCATCGCCCGCGCCGCCTTACAGCTGCTGCAGCCGGGGCAAACGCTGTTCATTGATGCGGGCAGCACCACCACCCTGCTGGCCGAAGCGTTGTCGAGCCTGTCGGGCCTGACCATCATCACCAACGGGCTGAACGTGGCGCTCAAGCTCGCTGCGGCCGATGCGGGGCGCAACACGCGCAACGACGTGATCCTGCTCGGAGGCCGCACCGACCCTGCCGTGCAGGCCACCCATGGCGACACCACCGTGGCCGAAATCCACCGCTACCGCGCCGATGTGGCCCTGCTCTCGCCCGTGGGCATCAGCGTGCACAGTGGCGCCACCAGCTTTGAACACCACGAGGCCGCCGTGGCCCGCGCCATGGCTGCGCAGGCCAAGGAGCTGATCTTGCTGGCCGACCACAGCAAGGTGGGGCAAGCCAGCCGCGTGACCTATGCCAGCCTGTCCGACGTGGGCACGCTGGTCACCGACGCGGGTGCCCGCACCCTGCCCGCCTTCGCGGCCCTGCAGGCAGCAGGCTGCCATATTGTGGTGGCCTGATCAATTCAGAAGGGGCAGAGCACACCATGGCCTACCAGCACACCATTGGCGGCGAGCGCTGGCAGTTCAGCGACCTGCGCGAGGTGATGGCCAAGGCCACGCCGCTGCGCTCGGGCGACGCCCTGGCAGGCGTGGCAACCACATCGGCTGTGGAGCGCATGGCCGCGCGCCTGTGCCTGGCCGACATTCCCCTGTCGCGCTTTCTGAGCGAGGCGCTCATCCCCTACGAAAGCGACGAGGTCACGCGCCTCATCCTCGACACCCACAACGCCGCCGCGTTCGCGCCCCTCGCCCACCTCACCGTGGGGGACTTCCGCAACTGGCTGCTGGCCCACGGCACCGACAGCGCCATGCTCGCCGCCGTGGCACCCGGCATCACGCCCGAGATGGCGGCGGCCGTGAGCAAGCTCATGCGCAACCAGGACTTGATCGCCGTGGCGCGCAAATGCCGCGTGGTCACGCGGTTTCGCAACACCATCGGCCTGCCCGGCCACCTGGCCGTGCGGCTGCAACCCAACCACCCCACGGACGACCTGCGCGGCATTGCGGCGTCGATGATCGACGGCCTGCTGTACGGCGCGGGCGACGCGGTGATTGGCGTGAACCCGGCCACCGACAGCATCGCCGCCCTGACCGGACTGGTGCACATGCTGGGCGACGTGATCGAGCGGCTGCAGATCCCCACGCAGTCGTGTGTGCTCACGCATGTGACCAACACGATCCAGATGGTGGAGCAAGGCGCGCCGGTGGACCTGGTCTTCCAGTCGATTGCGGGCACCGAGGCGGCCAACGCGAGCTTTGGCATTTCGCTGGCGCTGCTGAAGGAGGCGCGCGATGCTGCGCTTTCACTGCAGCGTGGAACCCTGGGCGACAACGTGATGTATTTCGAAACCGGCCAGGGTAGCGCCCTGTCGGCCAACGCGCACCATGGCGTGGACCAGCAGACCTGCGAGGCGCGGGCATATGGCGTCGCCCGCGCGTTTGCGCCGCTGCTGACCAACACGGTGGTCGGCTTCATCGGCCCGGAATACCTGTACGACGGCAAGCAGATCATCCGCGCGGGCCTGGAAGACCACTTCTGCGGCAAGCTGCTGGGAGTGCCGCTGGGCTGCGATGTTTGCTACACCAACCACGCCGAGGCCGATTCGGACGACATGGACACGCTGATGACGCTGCTGGGCACGGCGGGCCTGACCTTCATCATGGGCGTGCCAGGGGCGGACGACATCATGCTCAACTACCAGAGCACTTCGTTCCACGACGCGCTGTATCTGCGCGAGGTGCTGGGCCTGCAGTGCGCACCCGAGTTTGGCGCCTGGCTGCAGCGCATGCACGTCACCGATGCAGGCGGACGCCTGCTGCCTGCCCACGATCAACACCCGGCGCTGGCACAGATGCGGCAATGGAGGCTGGGCGCATGACACACGAACCAGCGCCACACGGCATCCCTCCCGACCCCTGGGAGGACCTGCGCGCCCACACCCAGGCGCGCCTGGCCCTGGGGCGTGCGGGCGCAGCCCTGCCCACGGCCGAGCTGCTGCGTTTTGGCCTGGCCCATGCGCAGGCGCGCGATGCCGTGCACATCCCGCTGGACGCAGAAGCGCTGGCCGCCCAACTGCAGGCCCAGGGCTGCGCGACGCTCCCCGTGCACAGCGCCGCCCCCGACCGCGCCACCTACCTGCTGCGCCCCGACCTGGGCCGCCGCCTGTGCGACGCCGATGCGCAGGCGCTGCGCGTCCCGGGCGATCAGCACAGCGGCGGCCACCCCGTGGACCTGCTGCTGGTGGTGGCCGACGGCCTCTCGTCCCTGGCCGTGGCGCGGCAGGCGCCACCGCTCATCGACGCGATTTGCCAACAGGCGCCCGCAGGCTGGCAGCTGGGCCCCGTGGTCATTGCCCAGCAGGCCCGCGTGGCGCTGGGTGACGAGGTGGGCGCACTGCTGGGCGCGCGCCTGGTGGCGGTGCTGATCGGCGAGCGGCCGGGCCTCAGCTCGCCCGACAGCCTGGGCATCTACCTGACCTGGCACCCGCAGGTGGGGCGCAACGATGCGCAGCGCAATTGCATCTCTAACGTGCGGCCCGAGGGCCTGCCCCCGGCCGCCGCCGCTGCGCGCCTGTGGTGGCTGTGCCAGGAGGCGCGGCAACTGGGGCTGACGGGGGTGGGGCTGAAGGACCGCAGCGATGCGGTGACTCTAACGGCTGACCAAGGCGGCGACGCAGCGCAGCTGCGTTGAGCCCCCCCCCCAAGGCACACCGCGCAAAGCAGTCCCAAACCGACCGCGAGCCTCTGATCCCGCGCAGCAGCGCCGTCCCATCTCTGCCCTAGAGCAAGACGGCAAGGCCGCCTGCGCCGCCTACAGCCGGTGCGAACGGTCGCCGTGGCTGAACCCCAGCGGCTCCCACGGCTCGCCTGCGCCCACGGCCAGCACCTTGAACAGCTCGCCCATCTCGTGTTCCATGATCAATTTGGCCGCTGTCGCCCGCTGAGCTTGCGGTAGTTGCTCCATTTTTGGTAGCAAACCACAGTTGATGAGGAAATGCGCCTGCGTGGTGTAGCCCAGCACGTTCAGGCCCGCCTCCTGCGCGGCCAGCGCCATGGCGGTGAAGTTGACATGCGCGGTGATGTCCTTGAGCCCCACCGCCACCAGCGGGTCGCCATCGGCCAGATGGCCCTGGTGGCACATCACGGTGCCCATGTGGCGCTGGGGGTGGTAGTACTCGTCTTCGCCAAACCCATAGTCCAGCAAGAAGGCTGCGCCGCGCGTGAGCCGGTCGGCCAGCATGCGCATGAAGCCTTCGCCCTGGGCGTGGATCTCGGTCAGGTAGTCCTGCGGGCCTTCGACGCCGATGGGCGGGCGCAGGTCGGTGGGGCGGTCGGCCCAGGCAAAACTGCCGTCCTGAGCTACCGCCACGCCGCGCTCATGCCACACACCGCCCTGCTGGCCGCCGTGGCGCGCCAGCAGTTGCACGGGCATGGCGTCCAGTACCTCGTTGCCCACCACCACGCCGCTGAACTTTTCGGGCAAGGCGTCCACCCAGCGCAGCTTGTGGGCGTGGGCTACCAGCTTGGCCTGCTGGCGCGCGCGCAGGCTGCCCGACAGATCGACGATGGTGTAGCGCTGCACCCGGTCGCCCAACGCATCCAGCAACTGCAGCGCCAGCGCGCCGGAGCCCGCGCCAAACTCCCAGACCTCGTCGGTCCCGGTGTGTGCCAGCGCCTCGCCCACCTGCACGGCCAGCGTCTGGCCGAACAGTGGGGTCATCTCGGGCGCGGTCACGAAATCGCTGCCTGACTCCGGCATGGCGCCGAATTTGGTGGAATCGTTGGCGTAGTAGCCCAGGCCGGGCGTATACAACGCCAGGGCCATGAAGCGGTCAAAACCCAGCCATCCACCCTCGGCGGCAATGGCCCGGGTGATGTGCTGGTGCAGGGCGGTCGTTAAACTGTCGGGTCTTTGGGTCACGGCCCGCATTGTCCCCCACATGTCCACCCCTTCCCTTCCCCACCGCCCCCGCACCGTGCTGGTGACCGGTGCCGCCAAGCGCCTGGGCCGCAGCATTGCGCTGGCCCTGGCTGCCGGCGGCTGGCAGGTGGCGGTGCACTACCGCTCGTCAGCGCAAGATGCTATCAATACAGTAGCTGAATGTGCAAGATTGACTAGCGCAAGCGCCCATTTTGAGGCCGATTTTGATGACGAAGCCGCCGTGCGCGGCCTGCTGCCCCGCGTGGTGGCGCACTTTGGCAGCGTGGACGCGGTGGTCAACAGCGCCTCCCTGTTCGAGCACGACAACGTAGGGACCTTTGGCTTTGCCGCGCTCGAAAAGCATCTGCGCAGCAACACCGCGGCCCCCGTGCTGCTGGCCCAGGCCCTGCACCAGCATGTGGCCGACCGGGTGGCGGCGGGTGAGGCCGACGCGCAGGGCGCCGTGGTCAACCTGCTGGACCAGAAGCTCTGGAACCAGAACCCCGACTTCATGAGCTACACGCTCTCCAAGGCCGCGCTGGAAGCCGCCGGCACCATGCTGGCGCTGGCCCTGGCGCCGCGCGTGCGTGTGGTGGGCGTGGCGCCCGGCCTCACATTGACCAGCCATATGCTGAGCGACGAAAAGTTCGCCCAGCTGCATTCCCTCAGCCCCCTGGGCCGCTCTTCCACCGCCGAGGACGTGGCCGCCACGGTGAAGTTTGCGCTGGAGAACCGTTCCATTACCGGCACCACGCTGCTGGTCGATGGCGGCCAGCACCTGATGAAGTTTGACCGCGATTTCTCGTTGATGTGAGCCCAGCGCTTGCGCACACAACGAGCCCCCACCATGACACAGACCCCTTCCCAGATGACTGGCACGCAGATCCTGACGCTCACCGGTTTGCGCTTCGATGCCAACCTGGGCATCCTCGACCACGAAAAGACCGACCCGCAACCCATTCAGGTCGATGCCGAACTGAGCCTGGGCGTGCAGCCGCTGGCCCCGCGCGACGACGACATTGGCCATGTGCTGGACTACCGGCGTGTGCGCCAGATCATCATCGACGAGTGCACGGCCGAGCATGTGAACCTGCTGGAGAGCCTGATCGGCAAGCTGGCCAACCGCCTGATGCAACTGCCCGGCGTGCTGGGCGTGCGCGTGAAGATTGCCAAACTCGAAATTTTTGACGACTGCGAAGTGGCCATTCGCGTCGAGACAGGACAGTGGTGACCCCATGAGCACCGTAGTGAACGAAGCCCCGACCACCACCCCCGCCCTCTCCGCCCCCGTCGGCTGGGCCGACGAGCCTGCAGAGGCAGCCGCCAGCGGCGCCGCCCGCATGAAGATCGAGCGCGAAACCCACAAGCTGGAAAAGCGCCTGTGCCGCGAAGTCGGCAAGGCCATCGTCGACTTCAACATGATTGAAGAAGGCGACAAGGTCATGGTGTGCATGTCGGGTGGCAAGGACAGCTATGCGCTGCTGGACATCCTGCTCAAGCTCAAGGCCCGCGCGCCCATTCACTTTGACCTGGTGGCCGTGAACCTGGACCAGAAGCAGCCGGGGTTTCCTGAGCATGTGCTGCCCGAGTACCTGGCCAGCACCGGCGTGCCCTTCCACATCGAGAACGAGGACACCTACAGCATCGTCAAGAAGCTGATCCCCGAGGGCAAGACCACCTGCAGCCTGTGCAGCCGCCTGCGCCGGGGCATTCTGTACCGCGTGGCCGATGAGCTGGGCTGCACCAAGATCGCGCTGGGCCACCACCGCGACGACATCCTGCAGACGCTGCTGCTCAACATGTTCTTTGGCGGCAAGATGAAGAGCATGCCCCCCAAGCTGGTCAGCGACGACGGCAAGCATGTGGTGATCCGCCCGCTGGCCTACGTGGCCGAGAAGGACACCGCCCGCTGGGCTGCGCACCGCAACTTCCCCATCATCCCCTGCAACCTGTGCGGCAGCCAAGAAAACCTGCAGCGCAAGCAGGTGGGCGAGATGCTGCGCGAATGGGAAAAGCGCTTCCCCGGCCGCGTGGAGAACATGTTCAACGCCCTGCAGAACGTGGTGCCCTCGCACCTGCTGGACGGCAGCCTGTACGACTTCAAGAACGCCAAGGCCACCGGCATCGCCAGCGAAGACGGCGACAAGGCCTTTGACAAGGAAGAGTTTGCGGCGCCATCGCCATCGCTGCCCGGCGTACAGGTGGTGCAACTGTCGTGAACCCTGGCGGGCTGCGGCACTCTCACAGAGATCCTTGTTTCAGGACACTCTGACCATGTCACAACGCCGATGGATTCCCGCCCTGCTCCTGGGCCTCACCGTCACCCTGCTCGCAGGCTGCAGCACCACCCGCGTGGTGGAGGGCCAGGTGCAGAGCTTCTCAACGCTGGCGGCCATGCCCGCACCTGCCACGTACCGCATTGAGCGCCTGCCTTCGCAGCAGGCCCCTTCGTTCGACACCATCACCACACTGGCCGAACAGGCCCTGTCGCGCGCGGGCCTGCAGCGCGACGATGCTGCGCCCCGCCTGCTGGTGCAGCTGGGCGTGCAGGCCGACGCCGTGCCGCGCTATGACCCGTTCCGCCCGTACGGCCCTTACGGCCCCGGCCCCTGGGGCATGGGCGGCTGGTATGGACGGGGCTGGGGGGTGCATGGCATGTGGCGTTTTGGCGAGCCCACGCCCCTGCACCGCCGCGCGGTCAGCATCGTGATGCGCGACGCCAGCACCCAGGCCGTCGTGTACGAAACCTCCGCCGTGCACGAAGATGTGTGGGTGAGCGATCCGGCCGTCTATGGCGTGCTGTTCGACGCCGCACTCAACGGCTTTCCGAAGCCGCCCGGGGGGCCACGGCAAGTACGCCTGCCATTGGTTCCGCCCTCACACTGATTCCCTCCACGCCCGTCTATTGCATGCACGCCACCCGCATCGTTGCCATCCGCCACGGCGAAACCGCCTGGAACGTGGACACCCGCATCCAGGGCCACCTGGACATCCCGCTCAACGACACCGGCCTGTGGCAGGCCGCCCAGGTCGCGCAGGCGCTCGTGGGCGAGCCGATTGCAGCCATCTACTCCAGCGACCTGCAACGCGCGCACGCCACCGCCCAGGCCGTGGCCCGCACCACAGGCGCTCCGTTGAAGACCGAGCCGGGATTGCGCGAACGCAGCTTCGGGCACTTTCAGGGCCGCACGTTTGCCGAGATCGAGGCCGAACTGCCCGAGGACGCATTGCGCTGGCGCAAGCGCGACCCCCACTACACGCCCGAGGGCGGCGAATCCCTCGTCACCTTGCGTGACCGCATCGAACGCACCGTGACCGCGCTGGCGCAGCAGCATGTGGGCGAGCAGGTGGTGATGGTGGCGCACGGCGGCGTGCTCGATGTGCTGTACCGCCTGGCCACGCGCCAGGACATCCAGGCGCCGCGCACCTGGCAACTCTCCAACGCCGCCATCAACCGCCTGCTGTGGACGCCTGACGGCCTCACCCTCGTCGGCTGGGCGGACACCCAACACCTTGACCAGATTGTCCTGCGCGATGAAAACCACGCCTGAATTGCAATCCACCATCGGCCAGCGGGTGGACGCTATCGACACCCCCGCTCTGGTGGTGGACCTGGATGCCATGGACCGCAACATCCAGCGCATGGCCGACTTCGCGCGCAAGCACCACGTGCGCTGGCGCCCCCATGCCAAGCTGCACAAGAGCGCCGAACTCGCGTTGCTGCAGCAACGCGCTGGCGCCCAGGGCGTGTGCGTGCAGAAGGTCGCTGAGGCCGAGGCGCTGGCCGCTGGCGGGGTCGATGACATCACCATCACCAACCAGGTCATTGCCATGCCCAAGCTGCACCGCGTGGCGCGGCTGGCGGCGCTGCTGGCGGCACGCGGCGGTCGCCTGGGCGTGGCCGTGGACCACATCGACGGCATCGAACGCCTGGCCGAAGCCATGGCGCAGTACGGCAGCGACGCGGGCATCGATGTGCTGGTCGAGATCGACGTGGGCCAGGGCCGCTGTGGCGTGCCGCCGGGCGAGGCCGCCGTGCCTCTCGCGCTGGCCGTGTCGCGCAGCCCCCGCCTGCGGTTTGCGGGGCTGCAGGCCTACCACGGGCGCGCCCAGCACCTGGCCAGCAGCGTGGGTCGGCGCGAGACCATCGCCGCTGTCGTTCGCGCGGCGGATCACACGCGCCAGCTCATCGAAGCCGCCGGGCTGCCCGTGCCACTGATCACCGGATCAGGCACAGGCACCCTGGTTCACGAGGCCGCCAGCGGCGTGTTTGGCGAGTTGCAGGCGGGCTCGTTTTTGTTCATGGACGCAGATTACGCTCGCAACGAACGCGATCCTGCGCAGCCCGCGTTTGAACATGCGCTGTACGTCAAGACCCAGGTGGTGTCGGTGCGCGACACCCACGCCGTGTGCGACGCCGGTCACAAGAGCCACGCCATTGACTCCGGCCTGCCCACGGTGGCCCTGCTGCCCGCCGACCGCACCTTGCGCTATGCCAACGGGGGCGACGAGCATGGCTTGCTCTACGCGGACGCTCCCGATGCCCGCCTGCCCAGCCTGGGACACATGCTCTGGCTCATCCCTGGCCATTGCGACCCCACGGTCAATCTGCATGACTTTTTGATCGGCGTGCGCGGCGGTTTGGCGGCCGGTACGGTGGAGCGCATCATCCGGGTGGATGCACGGGGAGCGCTGACATAGGCGCAGCCCTCTAAACACCGGGGCTATAGGGGTTCACCTGCCCCGGTGTGAGCTGGCTGCTGGACCACAATCCGGCAACATGAGCCCCAGCCAGATCATCGTCCTTGCCACACCCGTCTTCTTCCTGCTGATCGCCCTTGAGCTGGCCATTGGCTTCAAGCGCCAGCGCAACACCTACCGCCTAGCCGATGCCGTCAGCAGCATCAGCCTGGGCATGCTCAGCCAGACCAGCGCAGTGTTCACGCGGCTGCTGCGCATCGGCATCTACACCGCCCTGTTCGAGCACGTGGCGCTGTGGCGCAACGATGCGTTCTGGACCAGCCTGCCCGGCTGGCTGCTGGCGCTGGTGTTCTACGACTTGTGCTACTACTGGCTCCACCGCATGGGGCATGAATCGGCGGTGCTGTGGGCCGCGCACGCGGTGCACCACCAGAGCCAGGACTACAACCTCAGCACCGCCCTGCGCCAGACGAGCTCGGGCGCGCTGCTGGGCTGGATCTTTTATGTGCCCATGGCACTGGCGGGCGTTCCGCCGCTGGTGTTCGGCGTCGTGGCGCTGATTGACCTGCTCTACCAGTTCTGGGTGCACACCGAGCAGGTGGGGCGCCTGGGCTGGTTCGACCGCTGGTTCTGCAGCCCGAGCAACCACCGCGTGCACCATGCCGTCAACGACGCCTACCTGGACAAAAACTACGGCGGCATCCTGATCCTGTGGGACCGACTGTTTGGCACCTTCAAGGACGAAGACGACCAGGAAAAATGTGTGTATGGCACCCGCGGCCTGCTCAATAGCTGGGACCCACTGTGGGCCAACGCCCAGGTGTACGCGGGGCTGGCGCACGACAGCTGGCACGCACGCAGCTGGCTCGACAAGCTCAAGGTCTGGATCAAGCCGCCGGGCTGGCGGCCTGCGGACGTGGCGGAGCGCTTTCCCAAGCCGGCCTTCAACATGGCGCAGATGGCGCGCTACCACCCACCGATGTCGCGCGCCGTGCAATGGTTTGCACTGGTGCAGTTTGTGCTGCTGCTCGGCGGCGTGGCGGCCTTTTTGTGGCAGGCCGATGCGGCGCCGCTGGCGCACAACGCCGTCTGGTTCGCTGTGCTGCTGACAGTGCAATGGTCGCTGGGCGCTGTGATGCAGGGGCGCCTTCGCATGCTGATGGCGCTGATGCTGCAAAGCGCGGCACTGGCCACGGCCACCAGTGCGCTGGAGTTCACACAATGGCATTGGCTGTTCAAACCGCTGACCATGGCGATTGCTATTATTTTGGTAGCTGCCAGTGCATATTCGACTAGCGCAAGAGGTGCACTAGGTGCAAAAACTCCCTGGGTTTTGCTGATCGCGGCCCTGGGCGGGTCATTGGCGGGGGATGTGTTTCTCATGTTCCAGGGCTTCTTCATCCCCGGCCTGGTGAGCTTTCTGGTGGCGCATCTGTTTTATGTGGCGCTGTTCAAAAGTGGACAGGCATGGTTTCCGCACCGGGGTGCACTAGCGGCCACGCTGGGCATCGGCACGGCCATGTACGCCTTTCTGTGGACGAGTGGCCTGCCACCTGCACTCCGCGCGCCCGTCGCAGCCTATGTGCTGGTGATTGCGTTGATGGCGGCCCAGGCCATTGGCCGCGCCACCGTGTTGCGCGACGCCGCTTCGCCGTGTGTCGCCATCGGCGCCGGGTTTTTCATGCTCAGCGACTCGCTGCTGGCCACCAACCGGTTTGTGACGCCCCTACCCATGGCGCAGGTCTGGGTGCTGGCGACGTATTACGCTGCACAGGCGCTGATCGTGGCAGGCATGCTGCGGGGCACAGCCCGCGCAGAGCCCAGCTCTGCCACGCCCCTCACACCCCAAACAGATCTTGCCCGCTCGCCTTCGGGGGCGTGACCCCCAAGTGGCGGAACGCCGCCAGCGTGGCAATGCGCCCGCGCGGCGTGCGCTGCAGGAAGCCCTGCTGGATCAGGTAGGGCTCGATCACATCCTCGATGGTGCCGGCCTCTTCGCCAATGCTGGCCGCGATATTGTCCAGCCCCACGGGGCCGCCATCGAAGCGGTGGATCACGGCTTCGAGCAGCTTGCGGTCCATCACATCAAAGCCTTGCGGGTCCACATCAAGCATGGCCAGCGCCTTGTCGGCAATGGGTTTGGTAATGCGCCCATCGCCCTTGACCTCTGCATAGTCGCGCACCCGGCGCAGCAGCCGGTTGGCAATGCGCGGTGTGCCGCGCGAGCGGCGGGCGATCTCGAAGCCACCCTCCTCATCCATCGGTGCATGGAGCAACCCGGCACTGCGCTGGACAATGCGCGCCAGCTCCTCGGCCGTGTAGAACTCCAGCCGCGCCACGATGCCGAAGCGGTCGCGCAACGGGTTGGTCAGCATGCCCGCACGCGTGGTGGCGCCCACCAGGGTGAAGGGCTGAAGGTCCAGCTTGATGCTGCGCGCTGCCGGCCCCTCGCCGATCATGATGTCGATCTGGTAGTCCTCCAGCGCGGGGTAGAGGATTTCCTCCACCACGGGTGACAGGCGGTGGATTTCGTCGATGAAGAGAACGTCGTTCTTTTCCAGGTTGGTCAGCAGCGCCGCCAGGTCCTTGGGCTTTTCCAGCACCGGGCCGCTGGTCTGGCGCAGGTTCACGCCCAACTCCGCCGCGATGATGTGCGACAGCGTGGTCTTGCCCAGGCCGGGCGGGCCGAACAGCAGCACATGGTCCAGCGCCTCACCCCGCTTCCTCGCCGCGCCGATGAAGATTTCCAACTGCTCCCTGGCCTTGGCCTGGCCCACATACTCCTGCAAGAGTTTGGGGCGCAGGGCACGTTCGATGGCCTCCTCTTGGGGGGAAACGGGAACTGCGGAGATGACGCGTTTGGCGGGGGCGGGGGTGAAGTCGTCGGTCTGGATGGTCATTGTGTGAGCAGGGAGAGTCTGCGCCTTAGATACTGCGGCACAAACTCACTGCGAAGTCCATGCGTAGTACATGGGGCCCTCATATTGAAAGTCCTTGTGGACCTGAATCACAAAGTCTCGCTCAGCAGCACTGATCGTGTAAAAGTGTGCTCGCGTCTTTGCGTTGTAGAAGCGGTAGATCGGAGAAGACTCGTTGCCCTCAGCCTTCTGTGCATACCAGCTGACGACCTCGTAGCGATATTCAGGAAAATGAGTGATCACATAGTCGCGCTCTTCCACACTGCCCGAGTAAAAATGTGCGCCGCTGGTGGCGTTGTAGAAACGAAACACGGGGTCCTTACCGGAGCTGACATCCGGATAAGCGTAGAACGCGATATTTTCATATCCGAACTCTGGGAAGGTTTTAATCACGAAATCCCGTTCGGCAGCACTGGCCGTGTAGAAATGCGCGCCAGTTTTGCTGTTGTAAAACCGGTAAACAGCTGCGCGACCGCTGCTGACTGCCGATGCCAGCCAGTTCTTCAACGCAGCGTTGTAAGCCACGTCAAAACGGCCATAGAAATCCGATGACGACTTGTTGGTACAGATGGCACTCCCTCCATACAGGGTGCCTACCACCTTGCCGTTCCTGAACAGCGCAGAACCACTGCTGCCCCCCTCGGTAGTGCCTTGGCTCCAGTTAACTCGGTAGTAGTTACCGCTGGTCCCTCCACACGAAAATTGCGTGTCAGAGATCGTGGTGCAAGTCGATTGGCCGACCACTGCCCCATAGCTCAACTTAAGGAGGTCGCCACGGGGATGGTGCAAACCGATGGCAGAGACTCCTGCAGCCACGGCAGATGCATCCCACCCCGCAAAAACCGCTCCTGCGGGAGGCGTGTCGTTGAGCAAGAGAAACGATGTATCGGTATCGGCACTGGCGTAGAGAAGTTTGGCCCCTCCTACCTTCTTGGCACTCGAACTCTGCAGTGCACCACTGTTACAGCTCGACGAACGGAAGAACCAGTCCGTCTGCAAGGATGAAGCCACGGTCTGATCTGAAATGCAGTGGTTGGCACTCAGGAAGTAAGGCTTGCCACTGGAGCTGCCATCGTTGAGCAATGTGCCTGTGCACAGGTAGGCACTCGCTCCTTTAACAAATACCATGCGCGCGACCGCATTGCGTTCGTTGGCGCCGTCGTTGTAGCAAGTGGCGTCCAGGTTACAGGTGTCGGCATCGCCGATGGCTTTCGCATTCTGCTGAATTTGTTCCTGGTATTCCTGCTCGGTGGGCACGGACAAGTTCGCGAAGATGTGCGACAGCTGGGGTACCGAAATTTGCAAGGTACTCGCGGCAATGCCAAGCGGCAACTCCACTTCCAAGGTCGCCTCACCGCCCCCGGTATCAGGTGTCCACCACGTGCGAGCAGCATCCGAACGGTCGCCCGCAGCCTGATTGCGCTCGATGAGTTGGAGAATTTCCTGCCCGGAGATCTCGAACACCTTGTCAGGCGCCGCCTGCGTATACACGCGCACCACTGCGCTGCCCGGAAGCTGCTGAACAAGCACTCCCAGCCGCAAACCATAGGCCCCTTCCGCGCTGAAGCTCACCGCAGCAACCAGGCCACCCGCAGGTGCTTTGCGCCACTTCCACAGGGCTCCCATCGCAGACACAGACTTGGTCGCCTCCACATCACGGCCTTGCCCCACGAGCCGTGGCCCCACCGAGTCCACGGACTGGGTCTTTTCCGTAGCCAGTTCTTCCAACGCGACCACAGCTGCTGACGGCGCTGCAGTGGCACTGCGGGACTTCACTCGAGCAACATCCTGCACGGCTTCTACAGGCTGAACCCTGCTGTCCACCTGAGACAGCAACGGAGCGTTAGGTGCCGCGTCACCTGTGCCACCACCACACGCCACCAGCAGCGCTGCTGCCGAGAAGAGGGCGGGTACCCAACGCACTACGGAAAACTTTTTCATTGTCTGCATCCTAGAAATCGCTAAGACTCACGCTTGCAAGCCTCAAAAGGGTCACCACTAAACCAGTGTGGGGCGAACATTTCGGGGCGATTATCAGCGGGCCAACGCCTTCAACGCCAGCTTAATTCCGTCACTCACCCCCACCTCCGCTGGCAGCGCCTTGAGCGCCGCAGCCGCCTCCTTGTCGCTGTAGCCCAAAGCCAACAGCGCCTGCAGAATGTCGGCTTGCGCATCGCTGGTGGCCGCGCCACGCACAGCACCCATGTCCGCACCCAGCTTGCCCTTGAGCTCCAGCAGCAAACGCTCGGCTGTCTTTTTGCCGATGCCCGGCACCTTCACCAAACGGCCCGCCTCCTGCAGCGAAATCGCCTGCGCCAGGTCGCTCACGCCCATCCCGCTCAGAATGGACAGCGCAGTGCGCGGCCCCACACCGGAGATCTTGATCAGCTCACGAAACGCCTGGCGCTCAGGGGCGGTTGCAAAGCCATACAGCAGCTGCGCATCCTCACGCACGATGAACTGTGTCAGCAGGCTCACACGCTCGCCCACGGCGGGCAGGTTGTAGAACGTGCTCATGGGCACATTCACCTCGTAGCCCACGCCGTGGCAGTCCAGCAGCACCTCGGGGGGATTCTTCTCCAGCAGGGTGCCGGTCAATTTGCCTATCATTGATGTCCTTTGACGACGCGGGCATGACATGCCGCGCCGCCGTTCTTGCTGTTTTCCGTTGCCTGACTGGAATTATCCGCGTGATCCTGCGCCACACCTTCACCCCCCACAACAACACCCGGCTCACCCACCTGTGTGGCCCGGCCGATGCGCACCTGCGCACCATCGAGGTGGCCTTGCAGGTGAGCATTGCGCACCGGCACGAGCAGTTCAAGGTCGACGGCCCCAAGGCCAAGGCCACGCAGGCGATGGAGCTGCTGCAGGCCCTGTATGAGATGGCCGAGCGCCCCATTGGCGAGGACTATATCCAGCTGATGCTGGCGGGCGACAGCGAACTGCTGGAGGCCCCGGACGACGCCATCATCCTCAACACCCGCCGCGCGGACCTGCGCGGGCGCACCCCCACGCAGAACCTGTACCTGCAGAACATCGCCACGCACGACATCACCTTCGGCATCGGCCCTGCCGGCACCGGCAAGACGTATCTCGCCGTGGCCAGTGCGGTGGATGCATTGGAGCGCAGCAGCGTGCAGCGGATCGTGCTGACCCGCCCGGCGGTGGAGGCTGGAGAGCGCTTGGGCTTTTTGCCCGGCGATCTGGCGCAGAAGGTGGACCCTTATTTGCGCCCGCTGTACGACGCGCTGTACGAGCTGATGGGACACGACAAGGTGCAAAAGGCGTTTGAGCGCAACGCCATCGAGATTGCGCCGCTGGCCTTCATGCGCGGTCGCACGCTGAACAACGCGTTCGTCATCCTCGACGAGGCACAGAACACCACGCCCGAGCAGATGAAGATGTTCCTCACCCGTATCGGCTTTGGCGCTAAGGCCGTGGTGACCGGTGACGTCAGCCAGATCGACCTGCCCAAGGGCACCCTGAGCGGCCTGATCGACGCCGAGCGCGTGTTGAAGCGCGTCAAGGGCATCTCGATCACCCACTTCACCAGCGCCGATGTGGTGCGCCATCCGCTAGTGGCCCGCATCGTGGACGCCTACGACGCACCCCGCCGTGCCGCAGCGGCCCGTACCCGCGACTGAACTCCTAAGTTGATAGCTACTTACGCTTATAAATTGGGCACCAGTAGCCCAAAACACTTCAAATGTCCTTAAACCAACTCTCCCTGTCGCTGCAGTTTGGCGCGTTTGACGAAGCCGCCGCCCACCGGGCTGTGCTGCCCCGCCACAAGGTCACGCGCTGGATTCGCCACGCCCTGGCCACCGACGCGGAGATCACCGTGCGCATCGTGGGTGCCGAAGAAGGCCAGCAGCTCAACCGCGAGTACCGCAAGAAGGACTACGCCACCAACGTGCTCACCTTCGACTACACGCAGGAGCCGGTGGTGACCGCCGACTTGGTGCTGTGCGCCCCCGTGATCGAGCGCGAGGCGAAGGAGCAAAACAAGAGCTTGGAAGAACACTACGCCCACATGCTGGTGCACGGCACGCTGCATGCCCAGGGGTGGGACCACGAGACGAGCGAGGCCGACGCCGAGGAGATGGAGGCGTACGAGTCCGACATCCTGCGCGAGCTGGGTTTTGAAGACCCCTACGCAACCTGACCGGATTCAGGATTTCCCCGAGAGCCTGCCGATCTCCCACCTGAAAAACGCAGCCGTGGGCAAAGCAGTCGCACCTTTTACGGTCGCAATTCGGACTCGAAAGCGCGGAATCTCCACCTAACATCGGTGCAATGCCGCGCGCGCAACGCCGCAGCCAAGGAGATACTTTGGATACCGCCCTGCTCGTCACCGCCGCCTTCGTCGCCGGCGCCCTCAATGCCGTTGCCGGAGGCGGCAGCTTTCTGACCCTGCCTGCCCTCGTCTTCACCGGCGTGCCGCCCGTGGTGGCCAACGCCACGGGCACGGTGGCGCTGTTGCCGGGCTACATGGCGGGGGCCTGGGGGTTTCGGGAAGACATGCAACCACCGCCTGGCCTGTCCATGCGGGCAGTGGTGTTGCTGGCCCTCATCGGCGGATCGGCCGGGGCGGCGCTCCTGCTGATCACGCCCGATGCCACCTTCCGCAAGGTCGTGCCCTGGCTGCTGCTGGCGGCCACGGCGATGTTTGCCCTGGGGCCCCGGCTGCGCCAGTGGGCCGGTGCCTCGGCCCATGGCCCCGCCGCGCCGTGGAAGGCGGCCCTGGGCATGCTGGCCGTGGCGGGGTATGGCGGCTACTTCAACGGCGGGTTGGGCATCTTGCTGCTGGCACTGTTCGGCCTGCTGGGGCAAACCCAGCTCAACGCCATGAACGGCATGAAGAATCTGGTCTCTGCGCTGCTCACCGCGATTGCGGTGGCCATCTACGCAGCAGGCGGTATCGTGCTGTGGCCGCAGGCGCTGATGATGATGGTGGCCGCCACCGCAGGCGGGTATGGCGGTGCCCGCGTAGCGCGCAAGCTGCCTGCCAACGTGCTCCGCTGGGGCATCGTGGCTACCGGGCTGGTGATGGCGGCGGTGTTCTTCTGGCGGCAGTGAGCAGCAACGCCCCCGCCCCGTCGTCCACGCAGGTACCCACGCACGGCGCGGCGGGCAGCGGCCGCCCGCCCACCCGCGTGCTGTGGGCCATGCTGCTGGCGCTGCTCACCGGCTTTGCGCTAAGCCAGGCGTTTCGCACCACCACGGGCATGGTGGCGCAGGGGCTGACGGCGGAGTTCGGGATCTCGCCGAGCTCGCTGGGCGCGTTTGCCGGGCTGTTTGGCGTGTCGTTCGGCGTGGCCCAGTTGCTGATGGGTGTGGGGCTGGACCTGTGGGGCCTGCGGCGCACGGTGCTCACCGCCTTCCCGTTGGCGATTGGCGGGGCCGCGCTGTCGGCGGCAGCGCCCGGCTATGCGTGGCTGATGGTGGGCCAGTTGATGATTGGCGTGGGCTGCTCGCCCGCGTTTCTGGCTTGCACGCTGTTCATTGCGCGGCATTTTCCGGCCGACCGGTTTGCCTACCTGTCGGGCGTGGCCATGGGGGTGGGCGGGCTGGGCCTGCTGTTCACTGGCACGCCGCTGGCCTGGCTGGTGCAGCACGGCGGCGGCTGGCGCACGGGCTATGCCGTGCTGGCGGTGCTCAGCGCGCTGTCGTGGCTGCTGATCTGGCTGCGGGTGCACGAGCCTGCCCCGCTGGTGCCGCCCCCGGCCCAGCGCGAAACCTGGGGCCAGGCGCTGCTCGGCTTTGGCCAGCTGCTCACAGTGCCGCACACCTGGGGCATCCTGCTGCTGGGCATGTCGGGCTACGCCGCGTTTTTGTCGCTGCGGGGCCTGTGGCTGGCGCCGTTGCTGATGGAGCGGTACCACCTCACGCTGGTGGACAGCGGCAACGTGGCGCTGGGCCTGTCGTTGATTGCGCTGTTTGCACCCGGTCTGGCGGGCCGGCTGGACCCAGGCATTGGCCGCCGCCGGCGATGGATTGGCAACGCCTCGCTGCTGATGGCCGGGCTGTTCGCGCTGCTGGCATTTTTGCGGGTGCACCCTGCCGCCAGCGTGGTGCTGATCCTGCTGATGGGGCTGCTGTCGGGCTACGGCGTGCTGCAGTACGCCGACGTGCGCGCCTCGTACCCACCCGCACTCACCGGCCGGGCCCTGTCGGCCTACACGATGGCAATGTTCCTGGGCGTGGCGCTGATGCAGTGGCTCACCGGCATCGTGGCCACCGGCGCCCAGCACCTGGGCTGGGATGTCCACACGGCCGTCATGCTCGCGATTGCGGCCTGGCTGGCGCTGGCGTCGGTGGCGTTTCGGGCGCTGCCGGTGTCGTCTCTAGTGATAGCGGAAAAATAAGAGAGAAATTAGGCTGCAGTGGTTATCCACTAAGCGCTGACAGCTCTTCTTTTTCCCCTCCTGCAATACAGCCACTCCACGGCTGACGCGCCCCAGCACGCGGGTGCGCGAACTCGCAAAACAGCTTGCGTTGCGGGACGGGCGCACTGAACAAGGTACCGCAAAATCTGATCGATAGAATTTCTAAAGACCACAATCGCACCATCTTCACCACCAGGAGATACTCATGCCCATCGATCCCATACTGAAAGCACCTCTGAGCCGCAGAACTTTGTCTCTGGTCACCGTCGCCATGGGACTCTCGGCTTGTGGAGGCGGGAGCGATGAACCCACCCCCACCTCTGAACTACCGCAGATCACTGAGCACCCGACTGACGTCACAGCCTCAGCCGGCGAATCTGCAACATTTCGCGTCAAGGTCAATTCCAGTGGGCCGGTGTCTTACCAGTGGCTGCGCAATGGCGCATCCCTTGATCGCGCCACGACCTCAGAGCTGTCGCTAGCCTCCATCGAAACCACCGATTCAGGTAGCAGTTTCTCCGTCAGAGTCACCAATGCCGCAGGCTCCGTTCAATCTAATGCGGCAACACTTCTGGTCCATCCGCGAGGCGGGGAGGAAGGCATTGCCCTGGCTTCTGGCACTCTCGGCGCACTGGGGCGAAGCCGTACGGTCGTCGGCTTCAGCAAGTCTGGCGATTTGTTTGTGTGGGAAAGAGCGGCTCGCCAGCTCACCCGGGTCACAACAGAAGGTCAGACCATTCCCTTACAGGGAGCCTTGCAAGCCCTGAAGTTGGATGTCTCTTGGAAGGTTGCCGTACTGGAGCATCCTGACGGCAATCTCTACGTCACAGAAACCTACTTGGCACCCAGCGGGCAAATCAATACCGAACACGGAGGAGGCGGAAAGCTTCATCGAATCTCAACAGATGGATCGCATGCTGTCCTCTACCAAGCTGTCATCAGCTTTGGAGAGAGCCCGGCAGGAAAGCTAACTCCCATTGGCGTTGCCCAAGGCCCCTCCGGGAATATCTGCACACTGCATTTCAACTCGCCGACTCTTTACAAAATACCGACAACGGTCACCCAAACTACCCCCTCAAAATTTGCAGACCTCTTGGTTGAGCCTTTCGAACAACTGGCAATTGTTCTCCGATACACCGTTTCTCTCAGCTTGACATCTACCTCTTCTGGGAAAATTTTCGCAAGCTCCACGGCAGGGCAGTCTGCCTCCGGAATAGCACCTGTGAAGCGTTATGACGCTTTTGATTACGAGCTCAGTTCTGACGGCACACGCACCCCCATCAAGTTTGGTGCAACGTCAGCATACGACTTGATCGCGCATGGCGAGTACGTGTACGCATTGGTCAAGAACGAGCAAGGCTATATGTGCCTCGTTCGCCGCAGTCCGGAGGGATCCATGCAACTCATTGCAGGAGGCAGCGGGTCGGCGACCAAGCGGGGGCCACTGCCGGGAGGACTCGGCAATTGGGTCAGGCTGGCCGGGGTAACCCCCGAGGGACGCATTATTCTGGGAGATCTTGCACTCGATGAGACAGGCGAATATTTGCAGTACTTTGTGGTGACGCCCCCCGCCATTTGAGCAGATGGGGCCGCCTGCCATGCGGGCCAGCCCCTGCAATGAATGGGTGTTGCCGTCAGGGCGCCCTCATCCGCAGCGGAATCGTCACCGGCCCGTCATTCACCAGGTGCACCTGCATGTCGGCTGCAAACTGACCGGTGGCCACCACGGGATGTGTCTTGCGCGCCTGGGCCACCAAGTAGTCGTACAGCCGCAGCCCTTCATCGGGTGCCGCCGCTTGGGTGAAGCTGGGGCGGTTGCCGCCGGTGGTGTCTGCCGCCAGCGTGAACTGGCTGACCAGCAGCAGGCCGCCACCGATGTCCTGCACGCTCTGGTTCATCTTGCCTGCGGCGTCCGAAAAGATGCGCAGCTTCAGGATCTTGGCCAGCAGCCTGTCGGCTTCGGCCTCGGTGTCTCCACGCTCCGCACACACCAGCACCAGCAGCCCCGCGCCGATGGCGCCTACGGTCTGCCCGTCCACATCCACACGCGCTTCACGCACACGTTGCAATACGCTGATCACTTCACGGCATCCTTCACATCGTCACGGGGGTCATCGAAATGCGCCTCCACATCGGTAGGCAGCAGCTCGATGGTGGCACGCAGGCCGGGCACGGCGGTCATCAGCGCGCGCTCGACCTGGCCGCGCAGCTCGGCGGCGTGCCGCAGGGTCCAGTCGGCGGGCATGTGCAGGTGCATGTCCACAAACTGGCGCTGGCCCGCGCGGCGGGTGGAGACATGGTCAAACCGCACGGCACCGGGCGCCTGCGATAGCACAAACTGCTGCAGCGTGGCGTCGATGGTGGACTGCACCTCGGGCTCCACCGCCGAATCCATGAGGCCCTGGGACGACCGCCACACCAGCTCCACGCCCTCTTTCAGGATGTTCAGCGCCACAGCAATGGCCGCCACCGCATCCAGCCACAACCACCCGGTCAGCGCAGCGCCCGCAATGCCCACCAGCACACCGGCCGAGGTCCACACGTCGGTGACCAGGTGGCGTGCATCGGCCTCCAGCGCGATGGAGCGGTGCTCGCGCGCCGAGCGGAACATCACCCAGGCCAGCAGCCCGTTCAGGGCCGAGCTGAGCACCGACAGGCCCAGGCCCCAGCCCACCTGCTCGATGGGTTGTGGGTCAAACAAGCGGTGCCCGGCCGCCCACAGAATGCCCGCCGACACGCCCATGATGAGGATGCCCTCAAAGCCCGAGGAAAAATACTCGGCCTTGTGGTGGCCGTAGGGGTGGTCGTCATCGGCTGGCCGTGCCGCCACCGTCACCATGGCCAGCGCAAACATGGCGCTGGCCAGGTTCACAAACGACTCCATGGCGTCAGACAACAGGCCCACCGAGCCCGTGACCACCCAGGCCAGCGTCTTGAGCGCAATGGTGACCACCGCCACGGCCACCGAGGCCCACAGCAGGTTGCGGGGTGAAAGCCAGGGGTGGGATGCGGGAGAAGATGCTGACATGGCGGGTGAGCGAAGGAGCGGAAACAGGCGAGTCTGAAATTACACCAGAGCCACCTTAAGAACCTGTTCAGAATCTGAGCGCCGTTTAACAGCAGGCCCCAGCCAAGAGCCTGTTCAACATCTTTTTGGAGTCGCACAACGCCCTTGCTCGAAGGGTTGGAGTGAAATCGGGCCGATGAACTCGGAGTTTTGGCGCCCCGGCTGCTTGCATGGGCACGAGCCCATGCGGCGCATCCAAAGCATCCACTCCTCCTGATTGCACTCCAATGCGATCTCCAAAAAGACGTTGAACAGGCTCTAAGGCCCCCATGCCAGAATCCGCGCATGCTCCCCGCCTGGCGCCGCCTTCTGCCCCGACACGCCCTGCACCTGCCCAGCCTGCTGTTGTGGGTGGCGGTGGCCTGCATCGGTTGCGGCTGGCTGGTGGTGGACCGCCTGCAGCAACTGCACGCGGCGTTTGAGACCGACGCGCGGATCGTGCACCGGCTGCTGAGCCAGCGCGTGGTGCAGCACGACGCCATCATGGCCACGCTGGCGCTGCTGCAGCCAGCCGCTGCGGTGGATGACCTGCACAACGCGGCATCGCCCCTGCCCCGCCTCACGTCGGTGTATCCGCAGATCCTGGCGGTGCTGCAGCGCTCGGCCCACAGCGACTGGCCGCCCGCACTGCAGGCCGAGCTGACAGCCGCCGAGGCCACCTCACGGCGCACCGGTCACGCCGCTACGGCAGGCTTGAACCTGCCCGCAGGCCGTTACTACCTGGTGCTGGCGGGCACGCCGGCCAGCTATGCGCTGCACATCGACCTGCGCACCACCATCCCCGCCGACGAGTGGCCCATGGACATGGCCGCCAGCCCGGTGCGCGTGACGCTGGAGCAGGGCGGCACGGCCTTTGTGGTGCAGCCCGGCCAGGCCGACCAGGGCAGCGGCATCCGCACCTACGACTTTCACAAACTGCTGGCCGCCGCCAGCCAGCCGCTGGACGTGGTGGCCCGCCGCACCGTGGGCATGCACGAACTGCCCTGGTGGCGCATGTTGGGCTGGTGCCTGCTGACCACAGCGCTGTGGGCCGCAGGCCGCGCACTGTGGCGCCAGCGCGTGGCGCGCCAGCGGGCCGAAGAGCTGCTGCGCCTGGGCCAGGTGGCGCGGCTGAACACATTGGGCGAATTGGCCGCTGGCATGGCCCACGAGCTGAACCAGCCGCTGACCGCCCTGCTGTCCAGCACCCAGGCCGCCCAGCGCCTGCTGGCCGACGACCCACCCGACCTCGACACCGCACAGACCGCCATGGCCCGCGCCGTGGAGCAGGCGCGCCGCGCATCCACCGTGGTGGGCCGCCTGCGCCGCCTGGTGGAGCGGCCCGACCTGGCCGGTCAGGCCCAGCCCCTGGCACTGCCCACCGCCGTGCAGGACGTGCTGCACCTGCTGGAGCCCGAGCTCGCACAGCGCGGCGTGGTGCCCGAGGTGCTGGCCGCCGCAGACCTGCCCCCGGTGCTGGCCGAACCCGTGGCCCTGCAACAGATCATCCACAACCTGCTGATGAACGCGCTGCAGGCGCTAGAGCAAGTGCCCCCCGCTGAACGCCGGCTGCACCTTGCAATGGCGCAGGCTGGTGCCGGACAGGTGGCGCTGTCGGTGCGCGACCACGGCCCCGGCATCCCGCCCGAAGCACGCCAGCACCTGTTCGAGCCCTTCTACACCACACGCAACGGCGGCCTGGGCCTGGGCCTCACGCTGTGCGAGAGCCTGGCGCAGGCCATGGGCGCTCATCTGAGCCTGGCGCCCGAAGCCACGCCCCCATCCGCCGCCCAACGGGGGGCTGAGTTTGTGCTGACCCTCAACGTCGCACCACCCACCGATGACCGATAGCGCCCCCTCCCTCTCGCCCCTGATCCACCTGGTGGACGACGATGCTGCCGTGCGCGAGGGCCTCTCCCTGCTCATCAGCACCGTGGGCCTGCGCGTGCAGACCTGGGCCGACCCGCAGTCCTTCATGGCCGGGTTTGACCGCGCCAGCATCGGCGCCATCGTGCTGGATGTGCGCATGCCGGGCATCAGCGGCCTCACGGTGCTGGAGCAACTGCTGGCGCAGGGCGTGGACCAGCCCGTGATCCTGCTCACCGGCCACGGCACGGTGGAGATGTGCCGCCGCGCCTTCAAAACTGGCGCGGCCGAGTTTCTGGAAAAACCGGTGGACGACGAAGTGCTGATCGAAGCCCTGCAAAACGCCGTGCGCCAGCATGTGCGCTCGCGCGAACGCCACCAGGCAGACCAGCAGGCGCGCGAGCGTTTTGCGCAGCTCTCGGCCCGCGAGCGCGAGGTGCTGGGACTGATCGTGGAGGGTCTGACCAACAAGGAAATCGGCCGGGCGCTCGAACTCTCGCCGCGCACGGTGGAGACCCACCGCGCCAACCTGTTTGCCAAGCTGGGGGCCGAGTCGCTGGCGCAGCTGATCCGGCGGTACGCGGCGCTGGTGGACGCGGCCGCGTGAGCTGCCCCTTGGCGGGCCTTCCGTAGTTCTACGGAGGCCCGCGCGTAGCCGCCCGAATGGCCGAAAACGGCGGCCATTTCTACAGTTCTCCCACGGCGCCACAACGGGTGGCACCGACGCCAAAACACCGGAGAACACCATGCAAAGCACCCTCGTCAAAGCTGCCGCCCTCACCCTGTCCTTGATCGCCACCGCCGCCAGCGCCGAAGGCGTGCGCACCGAAAAGAACATGTCGCTGGACCTGGCCACGCAGATCGCCGCGCAAACCGTGGCCACCTGCACCGCCAACGGCTACGCCGTCACGGCCACCGTGGTGGACCGCGCAGGCACCGTGCGCGCCGTGCACCGCGCCGACAACGCAGGCCCCCACACGCTGGAAGCCAGCCGCCTCAAGGCCTACACCTCGGCATCGGCCAAGAACACCACGCTGACCATGATGGAAGGCGCGCAGAAGAACCCTGCGGCCGCCAACCTGGTGAACATTCCCGGCTATCTGCTGCTGGGCGGCGGCGTGCCGGTGAAGGTGGGCAACGAAGTGATCGGCGCCGTGGGCGTGGGCGGTGCGCCCGGCGGCCACCTGGACGAGCAATGCGCCGTGGCGGGCATCGCCAAGGTGCAGGATCTGCTGAAGTAATCACCCGCCCTCACCCGCAACGCACGCCATTGGAGGCCCCATGAAGCCCTGGAACCTTGTTTTTGCCCTCGCCGCCGCGCTGGCCTGCGCCACCCCGGCCCAGGCCCAGGTGCCTCCCACGGCGACTGAAACGGCCGCCTACCAGGGCCTGCATGCGGCGGCTGCGCGGGGCGATGTGCCCAAGCTCACCCAACTGATCGCGGCGCGGGCCGATGTGAATGCCCGCGATGGCTACGGCCGCACGCCGCTGCATGTGGCCACCTTTGCCCGGCAGGCCGACGCGATCCGCGCCCTGACCCAGGCCGGGGCCGACCTGAACGCGCTGGAGAACGACCGCTACGACGCCGTGACCATCGCCGCCGTGGCGGACGACGAAGCCACGCTGCGCATGCTGCTGCAACTGGGCGCCAGCGCCAAGCAGGTGACCAGCCGCTACGACGGCACAGCCCTGATCGCTGCCGCCCACCTGGGGCACGACGGCGTGGTGCGCCAGCTGATCGCGGCCGGGGCACCACTGGACCATGTGAACAACCTGCACTGGACGGCGCTCATCGAGTCCATCGTGCTGGGCAACGGCGGTCCGCGCCACCAGGCCACACTGCAAGCCTTGCTACAGGCGGGGGCCGGCCAGGCACTGACCGACCGGCAGGGCAACACGCCCCTGCAGCTGGCGCGCCAGCGGGGCTTCGGAGAAATGGTGCGGATGCTGGAGGCTGCCGCAGCACGGCGCTGATGCCGCCAGGGCAGGACGCGCCCCTACTATCAAATTGATAGCCATTGGCACATGATTGACTAGCGCATCCGGCGCTTTTTACTCAAAGTCCTGGGTTCCCGTCACCAGGCGGGCCTTCACGGTCTTGCCCTTCACCCGGCCCTGGTTCAGGCGCTGGGCAGCTTGGGCGCCGATGGCACGGTCCACCGCCACATAGGTGGAGAAGTCGTTCACGTTGATCTTGCCGATCTGCTCTCGGGTGTAGCCCATCTCGCCGGTCAGCGCGCCCAGCACGTCGCCCGCACGGATCTTCTCCTTGCGGCCACCGATGATCTGGATGGTGACCATGGGCGGCACCAGCGGGCCGTTGCCGGTCGGTGTCAGGTCGGCCACAGGGAACCAGCGCGACTCTCGGCCCTGCAGTTGCTCGATCTTGCCCACGCTGCCCATCTCGTCCAGGCTGGCCAGGTTCAGCGCCAGCCCTTCGGCATCGCCCCGGCCCGTGCGGCCGATGCGGTGGATGTGCACCTCGGGGTCGGGCGTCACGTCCACGTTGATCACGGCGGCCAGGTTGGCAATGTCCAGCCCGCGCGCGGCCACGTCGGTGGCCACCAGCACCGAGCAACTCTTGTTGGCAAACTGCACCAGCACCTGGTCGCGCTCGCGCTGCTCCAGCTCGCCAAACAGCGCCAGCGCGCTGAAGCCCTGGGCCTGCAGCACGGCCACCAGGTCGCGGCACTGCTGCTTGGTGTTGCAGAACGCGATGGACGAATCGGGCCGGAAGTGGTTGAGCAGCAGCGACACGACATGCAGGCGCTCGCTGTTCTTCACCTCGTACCAGCGCTGCTCGATCTTGCCCTCGGCATGCTGCGCCTGCACGGTGATCTGCTCGGGCGACTTCATGAACTGGGCGCTCAGCTTGGCGATGCCCTCGGGGTATGTGGCCGAGAACAGCAGGGTCTGGCGCTCTTTGGGACACTGCTTGGCCACCACGACGATGTCGTCGAAGAAGCCCATGTCCAGCATGCGGTCGGCTTCGTCCAGCACCAGGGTGTTGAGCACTTCCAGCGTGAGGTGCTGGCGCTCCAGGTGGTCCATCACCCGGCCGGGCGTGCCCACCACGATGTGTGCGCCATGCTCCAGGCTCAGCATCTGGCCGCGCAGCGGCACGCCGCCGCACAGGGTCACAACCTTGATGTTCTCTTCGGCGCGCGCCAGGCGGCGGATTTCGGTGGTCACCTGGTCGGCCAGCTCGCGCGTGGGGCACAGCACCAGGGCCTGTACCGCAAACCGACGGGGGTTGAGGTTGGCCAGCAGCGCCAGCGCAAACGCGGCGGTCTTGCCGCTGCCGGTGCTGGCCTGGGCGATCAGGTCCTTGCCCAGCAAGGCGGGCGGCAGGCTGGCCGCCTGAATGGGCGTCATCGTGGTGTAGCCCAGCTGCTGCAGGTTGGCCAGCATGGCGGGGCTCAGGGCCAGCGCGCTGAAATCAGTGCGGGCTTGGTTTTCTTTGGAGGTCATGGGCCGATTATCCGGTGCGGGGTATCCGGGCAACTACCTTACGCCCCCGTCAGGTGTATCGGCTATAACAAACAGATACGTACCGAGCGGTCCATGCCAGACTCATCCAACGCAGCCAACACGCCAGGTCAAGGGGGTTCCAGCGACTCGCTGCTGCGCCTGATCGCCGACTCGGTCCCGGCCCTGATGGCTTACTACGACCTGCCGGGACTGCGCTGCCAGTTCGCCAACCAGGGCTACGCCGCCTACAACGGCCACAGCACCGAATCCATCTTGGGCCTGACCGTGCAGGAGGCGATTGGCGACAAGGCCTGGCAGGCCATCCAGCCGTACGTGGAGCGATGCTCGCACGGTGAGCGCGTGAAATACACGCGCGAGCAAACCCTGCCCAACGGCGAGGTGCGGATGATCGAGGTCAACCTGATCCCGCATTTTGGCAACGCGGGGCTGCAGCTCGGCTCCTTTGTGCTGATCACCGACATCACCGAGCGTTGGCGCGCCGAGCGCGAGGTACGCCAGAGCGAAGAACGCATGCGCAAGTTCACCGAGGCCACGGACGAGGCCATCGTGTTCCATCGCGACGGCATCATCACCGACGGCAACGAGGCACTGTACCGCTTGACGGGATTTGCGCTGCACGAAGTGCTGGGCCTGTCGATCTTCAACTTCATCAGCCCCGAGTGGCGCGCCACCGCGCTGGAATACACCCGCAGCGGACGGGAGGATCCGTACGAAGTCACCATCCGCCACAAGGATGGGCATCCCATCCCCGTCGAGGTCGTCGGCAAGACCATGCCCCTGCACCATGCCGACTACCGCATCGTGGTGGTGCGCGACATCACGGCCCGCAAACAGGCGCAGGAGCGCGAAGCTTTCATCGCACTGCATGACCCCCTCACACAATTGCCCAACCGGCACTTCCTGATGGAGCAGCTGTCGCAGGTGCTGTCGCTCGCGCGCAGGCGCCACGGCCGCGTGGCCGTGCTGTTCATGAACCTGGACCATTTCAAGACCGTGAACGACTCACTGGGCCACCACGCGGGCGACCAGCTGCTTCGCAACGTGGCCGAGCGCCTGCGCAACGGCGTGCGCGACGCCGATGTCGTGGCCCGGCTGGGTGGCGACGAGTTTGTGGTGGTGCTGACCGACATCCAGACGCCCGATGACGCAGCCATGGTTGCCGACAAACTGCTGGACTCGATGCATGGCGTGTTCACGGTCGATCACCTGCCGCTCACCATCTCCCCCTCCATCGGCATCAGCCTGTTTCCGGACCACGGCGCCAGTGCCGACGTGTTGCTGCGCTGCGCCGATGCGGCCATGCAGCACGCCAAAGAAAGTGGGCGCGGCAACCGCCAGTTCTACGCCGCCAGCATGGACGCCAGCGCCCTCGACGTGCTGCACCAGGAGCGCCTGCTGCGCGACGCCATCGCCCGCAACGACTTCGAGCTGCACTACCAACCACAAATACGCCTGGCCGACGGAACACTGCAAGGACTGGAAGCGCTGGTGCGCTGGCGCCACCCTGTGCGGGGACTGGTCGGGCCGGATGAGTTCATCACCTTCTCTGAATCGCGCGGCCTCATCACGCCCATCGGCCGCTGGGTCATGCGCGAGGCCTGTCGCCAGCTCAAGGCCTGGCACGACGAGGGCCTGGCCCCGGTGCCCGTGGCCGTCAACCTCTCGGCCCTCGAATTCCGCCAACGGGACGTAGCCGCCGAGATCGCCGCCGTGCTGCTCGAAACCGGCCTCGCCCCGCAATACCTGGAGATCGAGCTGACAGAGTCCGTGCTCATGCACCAGACCGGCCAGGTGCTGGACACCCTCAACGCGATCAAGGCCCTGGGCGTGGGCATCTCCATCGACGACTTCGGCACGGGGTATTCATCGCTGGCCTACCTCAAGCGCTATCCCATCGACAAGCTCAAGATCGACCGATCCTTTGTGGCCGACACCCCAGAGAACACCGACGACGTGGCCATCGTCACCGCCATCATCCAGATGGGCCGCAGCCTCCAGCTCCAAACCGTGGCCGAAGGGGTGGAAACGCAGGCGCAAATCGACCTGCTGGCGGGACTGGGGTGTGATTTGATCCAGGGGTTTGCGGTGGCAATGCCCATGGGTGAGGAGTCTACGCGGCGATGGCTGCTGAGGAACAAGACTAAATGATTTACTCACGGATTATTGTGTGCATGTAGTTCTACGCCATCGCTTTCTCGCTTTTGACAGCGCTCATCGCATAAAAATGAAAGTCCTACGCTTTGGGCGATAGGCATCTAAATAAATTAATACTTGTAAAAATAGCTGCCAGGAGGTTGGTCAAGAGGGTTATTGGAAAAAAACTCAACGTAACTCGCCGAAGGCTTTGGGCTTGACAAACAATCCTTGAACCAAACGCGCACTGCGATGCCATTTTTCAAGTTAACAAACTTCTCATCACCCCCAAAAGCAGAATATGCCTCGCCGAGCTCAGAAATACCAATACGCTTCACATTTTGGCTTTTATAGTCTTTGACAACAATCCACCCCACCCCAGTGCTTTTCAAGTATCCCGTGTAATTAGGAGGGGAAACATCTGCTCCACCCATATCAGGCACAGGCAAGTTGCAGGCGGACAAAGCGAGATTTGGGGCGAGTGCAAGAAGTGTCAGCAGACACCATAAAGAAAAAATTTCACAGATTTTTTTACTGATTTCTGGCATTTGTTTTTCCTCCGTTTTCAAGCTCCCCGTTTCTTATGTAGTCGATGGATCTTTCCGGGTTATCATTTTTGAATTGCTCTGATCTTTCGCACAGAGCTTTCACATCCTCGTTTTGAGCCCGCGTACACCCCAAGGTTGGATTCCAACCTTGACGATCTGCGAAGGGATCTTTCAAACCAGATCCGCCGCCGTGGATCCATCTACCTCTATCATCAGTTGTTCTCCATTTGGCAACGCCAAATGCCTTGCTTGATTTTGGATATTCACATTGAGTAAACTTTCCACTGTAAGCCCCCGCGGCCCCACTTTTGGTGGTGCTGGTGACTTGATTGCGTGTTTCCATTTCCATGAGCGTTCGACCGTTAGCATCTAGCATTATCGTTTGCCCATTTGAAATATCTGTGTAAACCAAAGCATTCCCAGTTCCATTACTAACCAGATCGAGCCCTTTTGGATCAATGAGTTGCAATGGACTGACAGACGCATAGAGAAATAAGTTCAATCCCCCAGCTAGCCCAATCGGATCCTGCGTGATGTACTGCCCCACCCTCGGGTCGTAATACCTGAACCGGTTGTAGTGAAGGTTCGTTTCCTCATCGAACTGCTGTCCCTGGAAGCGAATCGGTTGGTGGATTTGATCGGGGTTGTATTCGTCCGCAATTTCGCCCCAAGCTGTGTACCTAGCCACCCAGGCCACTTGCCCTAGTTGTTCTCCGTTCGCATTGACCAACGCAATAGGTGTACCCAGGTGATCCGTGAGCACGTGCCGGATCGTCAGCGGGTGTTCTTCTTGCGTTTGCGCTTGTGCATCCTTGAGCGCCTGGATCGATTCCCGCACCTGCGCCTGCAATTCCTGCGGCAGTAGCCCTGAGAGTTGGTAGCCAGGCTGCAGGGCCTCCTTCAAGGCTTGGTGAAGGAGTTCTCGTTCCTCGCGGGGGAGTTCTCGCTCCAGGGCGTTGCTGGCGTCACTGTTTCCCAGCCCCAGCAAGGTCTTGACGGCGTCGGCCTGCCCCGCGTTCTCTTTGCTTCTCTGCACCTGCAGCAGCGGCACAAAGCTGCCAGGCTCGTACACCGTGTGATGAATCTGCTCTGCGGTCTCCGTATGAACGAGCCGGTCCCCGTCCCAGCCGAAGTGAGTGATCTGGCCTTGCTCGCCTGTTTTTCGGTGCGTCTTGCTCACCCGCCGCCCGAATGCGTCGTAACGGTAAGTGGTCCGGCTTAGTTCCTGCCCTTGGGGGTTGCGTTGTATGGCTTGCCGCAACTGGTGCAGGCTGTCGTAATGCAGGTGGGTAATGCTGCCGTCGCTGTGCAGGGCCTGCGTGCGGTTGCCCCAGCAGTCGTAGCGGTAGTGGGTTGCGCCTTGGTTGTCTGCGTCCTGGCTCCAGCCGATGCGGCTGTCTCGCCAGCGCTCTACGTTCTGGCCCGCGGGGGTGTTCGGGTTTTGGTCAGGCTGCAGCAGGTTGAACTGCGGGTCGTGCAGGTTTTGCTGGACCTGGGCGCTCCAGTCAGCGCTGGCTGCGGTCTTTGCGCCCAGGTGCTGGAACGCCGCTTTGGCGGGCAGGCGGTTGCCTGCCGGGTCCAGGCGCCAGCGGTGGTGGTGCTCCCCCTGGGCGCTGGCGTGCGTCTGGCCGATCAGGCGCTGGCGGTTGTCGTATTGGTAGGCGTTGGCTTCGGTGGGGGTTTGGATGCCGATGAGCTGGCCCAGGCTGTCGTAGGTGTAGCGGCGCTGCTGCAGGCCGCCTATGAGCGGGGCTGCACTTTGGGGTGCGCTGGCGTGTCCTGGCAGTCCTTGCCAGCGTTGGTGCAGCAGGCGGCCTAGAGGGTCCACCTGGCGGGTCTGGGTGATGATGGCCGGTGCGTGTTCGTACGCTGCGCCGTTTTGCAGCAGGTGCAGGCTGCGGCCTACTTCGCGGTACAGCTTGTCGCGCTCCAGGGCCAGCAGGGGGGTTTGGTTGAGCAGCACGCCGTGCACGTGGCCTGAGCCGTAGGTCAGCCAGTCCAGTTGGCCGATGCCTTGCAATTCACTGGTTTGGCGCTCGCCCAGTGCGCCCAGGCGGTGGTGGATGCGGTGTTCGAATTCGGTAGCAAGGGCCAGTTTGTGGGCGCCGCTGGTGTCCGCCTCGGGTACGCAGTAGAGCGTTTGCACTTCGCCGGTGGTACGGCCGAGCGCGTCACGTTGCAGATCTACGCGGCTGCTGGGCTGCAGGTATCGGACTTGCAGGCTTTGCAGCCAGGGGCTATTGGCAAGGGCTTGCGTGTCGTGCTGCTGGTTGAGCACGGTACGCAGTTGTTCAGTACTCAGTTGCAACCAGTCGTTGACCAGCGCGGTGGTCGCCTCTGTGCCCACTTCCCAGCCCTCGGTGCTCAGGAGTTCACCACTGTCGCTGTAGCTGAACTGGTGGATTTGAAGGTCGTTGTCTGGGGCCTCGGCGTTGACATGGGAGATGTCCACCTCGCAGGCCGCACCTGCTTTGGCGGTGATACGGTAGGTCAGGCGCCCGGCGTTGTCGTAGTGGAAGCGGCTGCGCACGGTACCCATGCCTTCGGTCGCAGCGGCCAAGCTGCTGTCTTGGCTGTCGGTCTTTTCGATCAGTTGGCCTGCGGCGTCGTAGCGGTAGGCCTGGCTGCGGCCATCGAAGCCCACTTCCTGGATCAGGCGGTCCTGGCTGTCGTAGGTGAAGCGGGTAGTGGCGTGGTTCTCGTTGAGGAGTTCCGTGACGCGGCCTGCGCTGTCGTAGCGCAGTTGCAGGCTGGCGCCAGCCTGGGTCTGGGCGATGATGCGGCCCCAGAGGTCGTACTCGTAGGTCACGGTGGTGGTGACCGGTGCCAAGCCGGTGTCGCTGGTTCGGTGGGCTACGGCGCCCAGGGTGATGGCTTGGACATGGCCGTTGTCGCCCCAGCGGTATTGCACCAAGCTACCGTCGGCCTGCTGGGTTTGCAGCAGCCGTCCCACGGTGTCGCGCTGGTGGCGGGTGTGATGGCCCAGAGCATCGGTTTCTTCGATGAGTTCACCCCAGGCGTCGTACTGCCAGCGGGTGGTGTGGCCGCTGCAGTCGGTGTAGCGGGTGGGCTGGCCGCAGGCGTTGTAGCCCAGGGTCTTGCGTCCCCCTCGGGGATCGATGACGGCCTGCGGTTGGTCGGCCCAAGCGCGGTTGGCCGGGGGCAGTGTGTGTGGGGCGCCTTCCTGGTATTGCAGCCGTGTG
>Ga0208888_100190_pt1 | contig 35397 bp, 22 predicted proteins | sample LakWasM115_HOW13_2_FD_183929 | JGI IMG/M metagenome (GOLD analysis project Ga0208888, IMG submission 183929) | Freshwater sediment methanotrophic microbial communities from Lake Washington under simulated oxygen tension - Sediment Metagenome... | ecosystem: Environmental > Aquatic > Freshwater >...
CCTCGCCCATGGCCTCTTCCACGCTTTCGCGGACTGTGTGCTCCGAGTTGAGCTGAGGCTCCTGGGGCAGATAGCCGATCTTGATGCCCGGCATCGGAATGGCTTCGCCTTCGATTTCCTTGTCCACGCCGGCCATGATCTTGAGCAGCGTGGATTTGCCCGAGCCGTTCAGACCCAGCACACCAATCTTGGCGCCCGGGAAAAAGCTCAGGGAGATGTCCTTCAAGATCTGCCGCTTGGGCGGCACGGTCTTAGAGACGCGATTCATCGAATAAACGTATTGGGCCATGGAGGGTTCTAGCTTGCGAAAGTGGGCAGGAAGTCTGCATCCGAGCAGGTTCAGAGGGCCATTTGGAGCATTCCAAAAAGACGCCGAACGCGCTCTCAAACCCTAGATTATCGGTCCATGCGACAATACCCCCGTTGTGGGCTCCAGTTGCCCGCCACATCAGCACACTGCTGGGGACGAAGGAAGACACGCTTCCGGGCTCCCAATCCTGAACCTCATCAGCCTGAGACTGGCTCAGCAACCTCCCGGTTGCACGACAGGCGGATACCCAGCGCCCCGGACGGGCGCATCCAACGACATGACATTTGACGAACTGAACCTGGCTCCTGCCATCCTGAAGGCCGTGCACGAAACGGGCTATGAAACCCCCACGCCCATTCAGGCCCAGGCCATTCCCGCCGTTCTGGAAGGCCACGACCTTCTGGCCGGCGCGCAGACTGGCACCGGCAAGACCGCTGCGTTCACCCTGCCCATGCTGCACCGCCTCTCGCAAGGCACGGCACCCAAGAACAAGTTTGGCGGCAAGGGCATCCGCGCCCTGGTGCTGACCCCCACCCGTGAGCTCGCAGCCCAGGTCGAAGAATCGGTGCGCGAATACGGCAAGTACCTGGACATCAACTCCACCGTGGTCTTCGGTGGTGTGGGCATGAACCCGCAGATCGACCGCATCAAGCGCGGCGTGGACATCCTGGTGGCCACCCCTGGCCGTCTGCTGGACCTGCAGCAACAGGGCTTCCTGGACCTCTCCACCGTGCAGGTGCTGGTGCTTGACGAAGCCGACCGCATGCTCGACATGGGCTTCATCCACGACGTGAAGAAGGTGCTGGCCCTGGTGCCCAAGGACAAGCAAAGCCTGCTGTTCTCGGCCACCTTCAGCGACGAGATCCGCGAGCTGGCCAACACCCTGCTCAAGAACCCGCAAAGCATCCAGGTCACCCCGCGCAACACCACGGTGCAGCGTATTTCGCAAGTGATCCACCCCGTGGGCCGCGGCAAGAAAAAGCAGGTGCTGCTGCACATCATCCAGCAACACAACTGGAGCCAGGTGCTGGTGTTCACGCGCACCAAGTTCGGCGCCAACAACGTGGCCGAGTTCCTGACCAAGAACGGTGTGCAGGCCATGGCCTTGCACGGCAACAAGAGCCAGAGTGCCCGTACGCAGGCCTTGGCGGGCTTCAAGAGTGGCGAGATCCGTGCCCTGGTGGCCACCGACATCGCCGCACGTGGCATCGACATCGATGACCTGCCGCACGTCGTCAACTACGAAATCCCGAACGTCTCCGAAGACTACGTGCACCGCATCGGCCGCACGGGCCGCGCAGGCGCTACGGGCGAAGCCGTGAGCCTGGTCTGCATGGACGAAGAAGGTTTCATGATGGACATCGAGCGCTTTACCAAGCAGCAGATTCCTGTCCAAGTGATCGAAGGTTTTGGCCCAGAACCCGGCGAGAAGGCGGAACCCATCGCCATGGGCCGCCAGACCATCTGGGGCGGCGCAGGCAAGCCCCCGAGCCGTGATGTGATGCAGGCAGCCGCCAAGGCCGCCCGCAGCGAAATGATGGAGCGCATCCGCACCAACAAGGCAGGCCAGGGCGGCGGCCAAGGTGGGGAGCGCGGCCCCCGTGCAGGCAACGGTGGTGGCGGTGGTGGCCGTTCCGGTGGCGGAGCTCCACGCAACGCCCAGGGTCCAGCCGGCGGCGGCCGCGGAGGCCAGGGTGGTGGTCGGGGTGGTGCCCGTGACGGCGCCACCCAGGCACCTGCGCGCAGCCGAGGCCCACGCCCCGAAGGCGGCGGTGGTCATCGCTACGATGACGCACAACCCCCCCGCGCCAATGCGCACCTGGGCACACACCTGGGTCACAGCAACCCAGGCCATCGCAGCTCGGGCCATGGTGCGGGCGGTCAGCCCGACCCCATGCGCACCAGCGTGGACAGCATGGCTGAACGCGGCCGCCGTGGCGGCGGTGGTGGTGGTGGCGGGTATCGCAACTCTGGAGGTGGCGGCCATGGTGGCGGATCAGGCACGGGTGGCGGTGGTGGCCGGGGCAACGGGCCTCGTGGGCCAGGCGGTCCTCGCGGCTCTTTTAACCGCTGAGACGCGCAAAGCGCCCCCTGCCAACACCACGGACGCAGCGGGCGCCAGCATCCATGTGCTGCACGCCAAAGGGCGGCGTGCGCCAGCGCTGAACCATCCCCGCCTGCAACTGCACGCGGTGGATTTTGCGGCGATGCCCGCCTTGCCGCACGTCGATGATGTTTACATCACCCTGGGCACCACCATGGCTGCAGCCGGCAGCCAGAGCGCGTTCCGTGCGGTGGACTATGACGCCGTGATGGCCACGGCCCGCGCAGCGCGCGCGGCGGGCGCCACCCGCTGTGGCGTGGTCACCGCCATGGGGGCCAATGCGCAATCGCGCATTTTTTACAACCGCGTCAAAGGTGAGGTCGAGCGCGACCTTCAGCAGCTGGGTTTTGAGACGCTGGTCATTGCACGCCCATCCCTGCTGATGGGCGAACGCCGGGCGCTGCAACAGGCCCACCGGCCCGCGGAGTCCCTGTCGCTCAAACTGTTTCAGTGGCTGAACCCGCTCCTGCCCGCCAACTACCGTGCCCGCCCCGGGGCGGAGGTGGCCCGTGCGCTCGTCCGTGCCGTACAGTTGGGCCGACCCGGGCTGCAAGTGCTGTCCGGCCGCGCGCTGCAGGCCAGTTGATACAGGGTGCAGCCGTCGTGACCCCGCCTACGCTGCACGCCCTTCATGCGCCCCAACGAACTCCCCCAACCGCTGGACACCCTCATGGTGGCCACTTGCAATGTGCTCAACCTGGCCAATCCGGGACGCCTGTTCTACGAGAACCAGGACCCCTACAGCCAGACCGAGTTTGAACGCAAGATCACCTGGCTGGGCGAGCGCTTTCGGGCACTGAACGCCGATGTACTGGCGGTGCAGGAGGTCTGGGACGACGCGGCCTTCAAAGGGGCGCTGGGTCGGGGTGGCTTGCGCTACGACTTTGTCGCCGTGCCAGGGGCAGAGAACAACGACACCCAACAGGGCGCACAGGGAACGCCCCGTGTGGGCCTGGCCACGCGGCTCAAGGTCGAGGCATTGCAGTCCTTTGCCGACTTCCCACCGGGCTTTCAGGTGGATGTGCCTGGCATTGGCCAACACACGCGTTTCGAGCGCCCACCCCTCGTGGCCACGTTGCGGATGAAGCATGGCCAAACCCTCAACGTCCTTACCGCGCACCTCAAATCCAAGCGCCCCAAATTTCTGCAGGATGCCCTAGGCCAGCCCACCGAGGACAGGGACGACCGCAAGGTGGTCGCACTGGCATCGCTGCGCTCGCTGATCATGCGCGGCGCCGAGGCCATGGCGCTGCGGTGCCTGGTGATCGACCTACTGCACCGCACCAGCGTGCCCCTGGTGGTGCTGGGCGACTTCAACGACACCCCCGACAGCGTGACCACGCAATTGATCTGCGCCACCACCGACATCGCCTACGACCGGTCAGCCCGTGATGTGGCCCTGTTCAATGCGTACGACCTGCAGGGAGATTTCGCCTTGAAAAAGGACGTGGCCTACTCCCACATCCACCAGGGCGCGCCCTATGTGCTGGACCAGATCCTGGTCAGCGAGGAGTTCCTTCCCAATGGGCGCAACAGCGTGGGCGATGTGCGCCGGGTGGATTATTTCAACGACCACCTGCATGAGGGACGCGACCGCACGCGCTCGGACCACGGCTTTGTGCGCGCCTTGCTGCGCCTGAAACTGCCCAGTTCTCCTCTGGCCCAGAGCATCTCGCCGCCGCCGACCGACGTTAGCGCACCCAGTGACGCCCCTCGCTGATCACTGCGGCAGCCCAGGGCGCCACGGGTTTGCAACGGGATGTACGCTGACAATGAGAGGCGGGTGCGCGCAGGTAACATCCACGTACAAAGCGCCCCACTCGCCCCACACCAGGGGCTCTCTCTGGCAGCCCACACCATGACCCAGCACAATTTCCTGCGCCGCAGCGCCGATACTGCCCCGCTTTCCCGTCCTGAACCACGGATTGCGCGCTGGGCCGCCCCGGCCACGCTGGCAGCACTGCTGCTGACAGCCTGCGGCAGCACCCCGCTGCCCCCTTGGCCATCCACCCCCACTGCCCAGCAGCGCAGCGCCCCCGCGCCACTGCCGCGCGTACAACAAGGTACGGTGGTACCCGCACCGCTGGGACAGCAGACGCCCTCGCAGCTGCCGCCACAACGGGCTGCCGTGGTGGCCAGCCCCCTGCCCCCGTCCGCGCCGCTCTTGGTGCGCGACGAGGCGCCCATGGCGCCGCCCTATGGCGATGCGGTGGCCGCGCGGTTCCCCAACCCTTCTGTGGTCTACAGCACACCCGGCCTGGGTGCCGACCGCAGGGCCTTCACCACCAATGCCGAGCTGGGCCAATGGCTGCGCGGGCTGAGCGACGGCGTGCCCCGTGGCGGCACACGCGCGCAGTTGCTGCAGATTGGCACCTCGCAACGCGGCGAGCCCATCCAGGGCCTGCTGCTCACCCGTGCCCCAGGCACAGACCCTGCCAGCCTGGACAAGAGCGGCCGCCCCACCGTTGTGCTGATCGGCCAGCAGCATGGCGACGAACCCGCAGGCAGTGAGGCACTGCTGGTCATCAGCCGTGAGCTGGCCCAGGGCCTGCTCGAGCCGCTGCTGGACCGCATCAACGTGGTGGTGGTGCCTCGCGCCAACCCCGATGGCGCCGAGGTGGGCACCCGCGTCACCGCCAATGGCGTGGACCTGAACCGCGACCACCTGTTGCTCAACACGCCCGAGGCCCGCGCCATTGCGCAGGTCATCAACGACTACCGCCCCATCCTGGTCGTGGACGCCCATGAATACACCGTGGTGGGCCGCTACCTGCAGAAGTTCAACGCCATCCAGCGCTACGACGCACTGCTGCAATACACCACCACTGCCAACTATCCGGAGTTCCTCACCAAGGCATCGCAGGAATGGTTTCACCAGCCCATGGTGGCGGCCCTCAAGGCCCAGGGCCTGACGAGTGACTGGTACTACACCACCTCGACCAACCTGCAGGACAAGCGCATCTCCATGGGGGGCACCCAGCCCGACACGGGGCGCAACGTCCATGGCCTCAAGAACACGGTCAGCCTGCTGATCGAGACCCGTGGGGTGGGCATTGGCCGAATGCACATCCAGCGCCGCGTGCATGCCCAGGTCACCGCCATCACCAGCGCGCTGCGAACCACCGCCGAGCGGGCGGCCAACCTGGAGCAGGTACGCTCGTTCGTGGCCCGCGACGTCAGCGCCCTGGCCTGCCGCGACCAGGTGGTCATTGAAGCGGAGGCCACGCCCACCCAGCGCGACCTGGATTTTCTGGACCCCGAGACCGGCGCCGATCGCAGCATTCGCGTGGACTGGAACTCATCGGTGACGCTGCGCAACACCAAGGTGCGCGCGCGGCCCTGCGGCTATTGGCTGTCGGCAGACGCCAGCGGTGCAGTGGAACGCCTTCGCCAGCTGGGCATCCAGGTCATGCGGGTGGCAGAGCCAGGTTCTGTCCTGGCCGAGAGCTACCGCGAAACCGCACGCGAAACCGGCAACCGCCAGGACGTGATCGGCACCATTGCCGGTGGTGGCGACATCGTACGTGTGCAAGTGTCTGCCGTACGCAGCGCCATTGATGCACCTGCTGGCAGCTTCTATGTGCCCCTGAACCAGCCGCGTGCCAATCTGGCCGTGGCAGCGCTGGAGCCCGACACGCAGAACAGCTACTTTGCCAACCACCTGATCCAGGACCTGGGCCAAAGCGCCCGCGTGATGGCAGTGCCATCGCTGGTGTTTGAAGAAACAGATTGATCCGTGCCTTGCGGCAGGTCGCTGCATGGCGCGAGGCTGAGGTCTGCGTTCTTGGCGGGGTCAGGTGGGACGCTCCGTGAGGGCGCTGCCCGGATGCCGCGCTGCGACTGTGGCTGCGGACGCACTATTGCTATCAATTTTATAGCCTCCCAGGCATATTCTTCTAGCGCCACAGGCAGATTTCTTTCAAATCATGCCGATCCATGCAGTGGCGCAGGCCGCGTGGCGCGGGTCTGGCGGTCCCGGGCACGCTCCAGCACATGGCGTGCCATCGCCTGTGCCAAGGCATCTTCTGCCAGGAACACCTGGGCATGGCTGCATTCCTGCACCAGCCGCTGGGCCTCGTCCTCGTTGTGGCTGCGCACCACGATGTCGATGCCCGGGTTCAGGGTCTGCGCCGTCTCGATCATCTGGCGCACCTGCAGCGCGTCCGGGGTGGCCACCACCAGCATGGCGGCCCGCGCAATGTGGGCCTGGATCAGCACGGCAGGCTCCACCGCGTCACCAAACACGGCGGCCACGCCATCGGCCCGCAAGGCTTCCACCAGCTCCCGGTTCTGGTCCGCCACCACAAACGGAATATCGTTGGCCGCCAGCGTTGCCGCCACACGCCGCCCTACCCGGCCGTACCCCACCAGAACCACCTGCCGCGCGAGGTAACGCGAATCGGTGCTGGTGGGCAGTTCGGCCAAAGGGTCATCCCGCTGCTCCAGCCGCCGCGCAAGCGCGGATCGGGCGCGCAGCCAGCCCTGCAACGGCGCAATGGCATGGAACAACAACGGGTTGAGCGCCATGGAGAACAGGGCCCCCGCCAATACCAAGCTGGCCCCCTCTGGCGGCAGCAGCCCCAACGAAGAACCCAGTGCGACCAGAATGAACGAGAACTCCCCAATCTGCGCCAGACTGGCCGATACGGTGAGCGCTGTGTTGAGCGGGTAACGGAACGCCAGCACCAGGCCCGCAGCGGCCACCGTCTTGCCCAGCATGATGATGGCGACCACTGCCAACACTTGCAGTGGGCGCTCCCACAAGACGGCGGGGTTGAAGAGCATGCCTACCGACACGAAAAAGAGTACGGCAAAGGCATCGCGCAAAGGCAGCGACTCATGCGCAGCGCGGTGGCTGAACTCGGACTCGCGCATCACCATGCCGGCAAAGAAGGCCCCGAGCGCAAACGATACGCCAAACAGCGCAGCCGACCCGAACGCAATGCCCACCGCTGCGGCCACCACGCACAGCGTGAACAACTCACGCGAGCCTGTGCGAGCCACCTGCCACAACAGCCAAGGAAACAGCCGGCGCCCGACCAGCAGCATCAGCACCACAAACGCTCCGACCTGCAGCAGGGTCCAACCCAGCGTGCGCCAGAGCTGCGCAGCATCCAGGTCGGCCCCGGTGCCGCCTCCCAGCCATCCTCCCAGCGGGGGTAGCAGCACCAGTACCAGCACCATGGCGAGATCCTCCACCACCAGCCAGCCCACTGCGATGCGTCCGGTGTAGCTGTCCAGAATCCCCAGGGTCTCCAGCGCACGCAACAGCACCACCGTGCTGGCCACCGACAGTGCCAGACCAAAAACCAGGGCACCACCCATGCCCCAGCCCCACCACAGGGCCAACGCCATACCCAGCGACGTCGCCACGATCATCTGCACCACAGCACCCGGCACGGCAATCTTGCGCACGGCCAGGAGGTCGCCCCACGAGAAATGCAGGCCCACGCCAAACATCAGCAGCATCACACCAATCTCCGCCAGCTGGCTGGCCAGGGCCGCATCTGCGACAAAACCGGGAGTGAACGGGCCGATGGCCACCCCTGCCAGCAAGTACCCCACCAATGCTGGCAGCCGCAGACGGGCGGCCAGAAAGCCCAGCACCAACGCCAGGCCCAAGGCGGCAGCAATGGTGTGGATCAGCGTGACGCTGTGTGGCATGGGCAAATGCTCCAGTGAGGCGGGCAGTCAAGGGGGATGGCCAGGTTATAACCGCATCACCATCCCGGCAGCAAAATCGCCCCTGCAGCAGCGCCAAGAGCACGGGCCAGGGCGGGTATGATTAGCGTCCTGCGTTACGCAGATGCGGACACTCCGCAAGCCCGTCCGGCCACACAGCCGGCCAACATCCATCTGCCCGTAGCTCAACTGGATAGAGCAATAGCCTTCTAAGCAAGTGCAATCCGAATTTCTTGAATTTTTTAGACCGAAAAAATCATTACAAATCAACAACTTACAGATTTAAGTTAAAGTTGAATTTGTCAAACTTTCGCAGCTTTTTGCACTTTCCGGAGAGATTTTTGTGAGATGAAACTGTTGCCAAGACAGTTGCGACAGGAATTCTGGGCTGACACTGCTCCCGTTTAGAATCGACACACCAGCCAGTAGCTCATCCGGATAGAGCAACGTCCTTCTAAGACGTGGGTAGGGGGTTCGAGTCCCTCCTGGCTGGCCAACCAAACCTCTGCATGGACTCTTCCATCATCCTCGCCGATTTGCGTGAACAGTTTGGAGCCCGAAAGGCCGTGCTTTACGCCGAGGAGTTGGCCATAGCGTTGCACCGGACCACCAGCGCTATCTACACCCTTAAATCACGCGGCACCTTGCCGGTGCCCTGCTTCAAAGTGGGCGGACGCTTGGCCGTGTCGATCTATGACGTAGCGGATTGGCTTGCGGGAAACACACCAAAAACAGCGCGCTCGAAGCCGCAGAAGGAAGCGGAAGTTCCAGTTCCCGAGCCGAAGAGACACAGGGCGGACATGTCCGGCTTCCTCTTGCAGGTACATGCCCAACGGAAGTTTCTCGCCGACCTCGAAGTGGCTATTCAGCACCAGCTCGAACAAGAGGGCGCTAGCCCAGTCCACACCGTTAGTCTGGCTGTTTTTGATGACCAACCAGACCTATTTTTTGTCGAGGCCAGCGGGCTTGTCCTAACTTATGGTCCCGATGAAGAAGCTGAGCCGCAAGGCGATGAGGTGGATTTAGAGTGGCTAACGTGGACTGCTGCTTTGGCAAAGCCCTGGAAAAGTGAAGTTATCCGCATGGAGTGGTTACGCCGTGCAGAGGCAGTTGCACCGGGAACCGCCGCCCGTGTGGAAGATGAGCGCGTGGCTATCCTTCAACGCATCTAGTCGGGGATCAGACCGTCGATAGAGATAGTCTCAGGCACTTCGAGTGCCGCGTATCCCCCGTCCAGAAAGCGGCACACCTGCACCGCAACCAGTTCTGGGGGTAGCCCCTTGTCCATCAGAGCGGGTAACTCGCGAAAAACCCACGTAGCCTTGCTCACGATGTTCGGGTACCTGGCATACAGCAATACACCTTCTGCTGTCGCAAAAGCCTCCAAACACCGTTGCTCCGTTGCAGGCCCCAGCAACAGGAAGTCGGCACGCGCACGGGGGGAAAGAGACATGGGGAAGGGCCGCTCGGACAACTACCACGAATGGTACCTGCACTACGCGTTTGTGCCGCCCCCTATCGGTCAGTTATCCACCGGAAGCAGCTTGTCCAATGTTTGCCCAGCCGGGATGCCGCATGCTTGACACCAACGCACAAAGAGCAGCACGTCCACGAAGTTTTCACCTCTTTCGAGCTTAGAAACATAGGACTGGCCGACGCCCAGTGCTTCGGCCATTTGCACCTGCGTGAGGCCACCTTTGACTCGCACGTCCTTCAATAGGGCGCGCAACCCGGCGTAATCGGCGTGGTACAGGGATATAGACATACACCCATCTTTAAGTCGCCTCAGGAATAGTCGTAACGCGACTAATTGATGTACGATCCATGTCGATACCGGCACAGTGCCGCCATCATCTACGAGGACATCACTCATGAAAAATCTGGCAATCCTTGCCTTAGCCTTCGCGTTTTCTGCTTGTTCCACGCAGTCTGAGCCACCCACAGCGCCCTCTTTCTCCATTCACAACCCTGAGGCCTTCGGCAAGTCTCCGCCTGCCACTGACGACAATGGCGTTCCGCTCATAACGCCCTCCATGCCTGCATCCGCTTCGCACCGCACGCCGTGGTGGGAAGGCACTGGCCGCATGGCCGACTGATCCACCCCAGGAGGGGAAAGTCAAAAAGCATGCTAGAAATGGGCGCCATCGCGCTCTTTGCGCTGTTCTCATCTTCGGATGCGGGCGACAACTGAGACGAGAACAAGGCCCGCGCATCACCCGGGACTTCGGCAAGGACTGCTACCTGAACTCAGGCTGCCCCCCCCATTCACTTGCTCAAACGCCCACCCGTTTGCTAGGTTGGTGGCTCACTCACTTCAAGGAGCCACATGAAACCATCCCAACCCAGCAAAACTACCCACGCGCGCAATCGCCCCATCGACCAGAGGCGTCTAGCAAAAAGAACCATGCGCTATGCCGTGGACTACATGGATCACGCGCCAGTCTGGCAAGCGCCCATCTTCGCGCGGGGTCTGTTCAGGCCCACACAAAACGGCGCCCCGGCCCAGCCATTGGAAGTGCACTTCACCTCCAAGATTCAGGGCTCCCAGATGCACTACGTGGCGCGCAGCCCACAAGCGCTCAATATGACCGACCAGGCCGTGTACTTTCACCTGTGCCAGCTCATGGCACAGAGCAAGCACCTTTTAGCGCCCGGCCACGAGAACTATGCAGCCTTCAAGAAAGCGCTGGGGCTGAGCGGCATGTGGGCAAACTCCCCGCTGCCGGTGGTTCGCGTCAAGCCCGCAGACCTCGCCGCAGGCACTGGTCTGACCCGAACCGGCACCAACGCCAAGGCCATGCTGGCTTCCCTTGCCCGACTATCGTGCACCACCCTGCAACGCCAGACGTTCGAGGCAGGAGCCGTGGCAGAGGAAGGCCACAGCAGGTTCCTGGGTTTACTGTGCTTTGACACCGACGTATGGGTCGTCCTGAACCTCGAATCCGGGCTACACGCCCACCAACACGAGGGCGTGGCCTGGGTCAACATGCGCGAGCACCGCAGCCTGCCCAGCAAGCCTGCCAAGCGCCTGCATGCCTGGCTCACGGCCTGGGCCTCATTCAGGGAGCACAAGCTGGTAGCGCTCGACAAACTGCTGATCAATGTATGGGGCGAGCCGCCCGCAACGCCTGCCATCCGCAAAGACAGGATGCGCACGCTGCGCAAGGCCATTCAGGAGGTCGGCCAACTGGTGGGCTGGTCTTGCGCATTGAGTGAGGACGGGCGGCACCTGTTAGTGCGCAAGCCCCTGTTTGCGGGTACTGCCGCGCAGGCCGAGCACTCGACGCCCTCACCAGCCGCAAAGGAGGATTTGACTGCTGCTGTGCCTGCCGCTGCAACGCCCACCAAAGCCGCTGCAACGCCCACCGAAACTGCTGCAACGGCCACCCCGGTCGCTGCCACACCCACCGCCGATTCGCTGGAAGCCACGCCCAGCTTGGATTCTGATGAGCTTGTGTTCTCTCTCTAAGACCACCAAGGAGAGAGTAAGACGAACCATGGTGGTGTGGGGCGAAGCCCCGTCGCTACGATGAGCGCCGAGGCATCCCCCCCTGATGAAACGCCGCATCTTGGGGGATAAAACGTTACTAGCCAAGGATAGAGGGTGATATCAATTTGATGCCATGCTACGGCCATGGGCGTGGAGATCCCCTCGTTCTGCGCTCTGCCACCTGACATCCGGCAGCAGCGACATGAAAACTAGCTGGCATGAAAATCGCTTGACGTTCGGGGCGCGAAAAGCTACATTACCGGCATGAGTTTTTCGCTCTCCATTTCTACCTCACATTTCCCTCGCCAGACTACGTCTGCGCGCATACGGCCGCTCTAACGCGGCCAAACCTCACCCAGTTTCGCCGCTTCATTCCGCTTGCCAACGCAAGCGGGGGTTTAACCCATTTGGAGCACTTTCATGCGAACTTCTTCTCTGGCCAATCGCGGCCAAAACCCTGTCGTTTCGACACAAAAAAACACTCCCTCCGCTGGCCAATGCGTCTCAGCGGTAGCCGCTGACAAGACGCACACTGCGTTGACCCTCGATCCCTGCTGCGAAGAGTTCCCGCCGATGCGGCACGACGAATTCTTGGGGCTGAAAGCTAGCATCCAACGAAACGGTCAGCAAGAGCCCATCATCGTATGGAACGACCGCATTGTGGATGGCCGCCACCGGCTCAAAGCATGCCAAGAACTGGGCCTTGAACCAGTGTTCAAGCGATTGAGCTGCGACTACGCGCAGGCTGTCAGTGCGACCTTCGCCGCGAACATCAATCGCCGCCAATTAGGGACGGGACAGCTGGCTCTGCTGGCCGCGCAACTCGCAACCCGCAAGCCGGGCCAGACTAAAGCAGCCAAGCATGTTGGGGCCGTTCTTTCCCAAGCAGAAGCTGCGGCTTTGTTTGGCGTAACGCGAGATGCCGTCCAGAAGGCATGCCATCTGATCCTTGGTAATCACACTGCTCTGCTGGACAGTGTTCACAACGGCAGCATGACGCTCAATGAGGCCTATGTAACAGCTAAGACTGGCAAAACGGGCTTGCGAGCCAAGACGACAGAGAAAGAACGCGAGGCGCTGCATGTAGCTGCTGGCGTGAAGGAACGGCTAGGCGAAGAATCTCGTAACTTGCGCTTGGTCAAACAAGCGTCCACAAGTGCCAATAATTTGGCACTGCCTACCGGTGCACGCCATTCCATCGTTTTGGCTGATCCTCCCTGGGACTATGGCATGGCTGCTGACCGATCACACAGCAGAGTCATTCCGCACAATCAGTATCCGACGATGACCGTTGCGGCTATCTGTGACATGGGGGTCGAAGAGATTGCGGCGGACGATGCCATGCTTTTCATGTGGTGCCCGGCTTCATTGCTGCCCGACGGCCTCAAAGTCATGGCAGCCTGGGGGTTCGACTACTCCACGAACTGGGTATGGCACAAAAGCGGCGGCAAACTCAATTGCGGTGGTGGCACGGCGACCATCCATCACGAATTGCTATTGGTTGGCAAGCGTGGCGCGGGACTGACCATCCTGGACAAAAAGGCGAGGGAATCATCCGTTTTCAGCGCACCGGTAACAGTGCACAGCGCCAAACCCACCGTAGTGCATGAGCGATTGGAAGCACTGTACCCCGCCGTGAGCCGCATTGAGCTGTTCAGTCGCGCACAGCGCAAAGGCTGGACCATGTTTGGCAATCAGGTCGGTAATCTGACCGCAGAGAGGAAGGTTGCCTGAAATGAAGAGCCTCAATCCTGATATCCAGTTGCCCAAACCGCGTCGCCTCTTCTCGCTTGGGAAGAGACTGTTTTCACCCTCCTCAGTAACGAGCCGAGAATTGAACGCGCACGGCAAGCTGCACGCGGTAGGTAAGCCAGCCTTGCGCTTTGATGATGGCGCTGAGGAGCATTGGGTGCATGGTCGCTTGCAAAGCACGGAAGATAGCCCCGCTCTGTATGTCGCGGAATCGAATTCATGCAAAGTCAAGGTTGCCTCATGGAACGGGTGCAGCTTCCATGAGATCCTGGATCTCCGACCTAACACGCATGTTTGGTGCGAAGACGGATTCATTCATCGCGAGGGTGCTGCCGCCGTCATCAACTATGGCGAAGGAGATCAAGCATGTGATGAGTGGTGGCAACACGGCTTGCGACACCGTGATGGCGGTCCCGCAGTCATGTCGTTCGATGTCAACATGTGGTTCCAGCGAGGCTTAATGCACCGAGAAGATGGCCCAGCGCTCGATGTGGTGGATATCCCATACAGAATGCCCAGTCCCTACTGGAATAGCGGCTGGTTCTGGCAAGGCCGTCAAATGTTTAGATGGGGAAGGTTCAGCCCTCTCTTTGACTATGACACTGTTCCGGCCGACTTCATCCTGCGCGTATTGTCGTATGCCTATTTGCACTCAGGACACGCGGAAATCACCGAGGAAGCACTCGAAAAAGCCAGCACGCTTTTTCCAGGTCTCGCATTTCTGCTGGAAAACGCCGACAGCCTTGGCACCTCCGGTGAAGACATCTCTAAACACATCGGTAACGTTCTGTCGGGCGTCCAGACATCCGAAGCTTTCGCGCTGGATGGACTGCTGGACCTGGACTGAGAAAGTACCCGCTCAAAAAGGGAAGTTGTCCCCGCCAGTCGCGAAACACGCCCCCGAGGCGCGCCACCACGCATCTGCCAGGCACAACACCCCTTTGCCGCATGGCTCATCCCAAAACTGGCCAACACGGATCGTGATGGCCTAGGCTAGCCGCGCCTGCAATTTCCTTGGCTAGCTGCGCACGCTACTCCGATAAGATGTAACCAAAGAGTGGCGGGAAAAGAGCACGAACCCCATCGACAGGGCCAACTGTGCCTGCGCTCTGCCGCCGTTTGTTCATAAGTCTCCCGGAGACTACTAAGAGGGAGAGTTCATGGATGTCTTTGACCTGAGGCAGCAGGTAGTTGAGGACTACGCAAGTTTTGCGCGCTCCTTTACCCAAATACGTGCCGCCGACTTGAAGGCCCAGATAGACGCCATTTACGCCCAGGACAAATTCTGGCCTGAGCCGTTGCTCCAAATCACGCCTTACTATGAGCCCGGTGGCAATGTGGATGCTCTGGCGGCAGATGGATCCATAAATCCCACCACTGCTCAGATTTTTCGAATTCCTGATGCACCTGCGCAGCCGCTGAACCTTTACACACACCAGGTTCAGGCATTGACCGCCGCTAAGCATGGGCGCAGCTACGTCGTGACCACTGGCACTGGCTCGGGCAAATCACTGTGTTTTTTCATACCCGTCATTGACGCCATCCTGCGCGCCAAGAAGACCGACAGCACCGAGCGCACGCGCGCCATCATCGTGTACCCGATGAACGCACTGGCCAACAGCCAGATGGAGGAGCTGGACAAGTTTCTCAAACACCTCGCTCCCGCACAGCCCATCACTTTTGCGCGCTATACGGGCCAGGAGGGGGAGGAAGCCCGCCGCGATGTCGCATTGAACCCGCCCGACATCTTGCTGACCAACTTCATGATGCTGGAATACCTGATGACACGTCAGGATGAGACAGATCGGAAGGTCATCGGCCACTGCCAGAACTTGCAGTTCTTGGTGCTCGACGAGCTGCACACTTACCGTGGCCGCCAGGGTGCAGACGTTGCGCTGTTGGTGCGCCGCATACGGGCATTGCTGGCACCAAGCGGATTGCAGTGCATTGGCACGTCCGCCACCATGGCCAGCGGTTCTGATGAAGACCGCCGTTCCGCCGTGGCCAAAGTCGCCAGCAAGTTGTTTGGCACGGCTGTGCTGCCGTCGGACGTGATTGGCGAGACGCTGATTCGCGCCACATCACCTGAACTTCACTCAGGCACGGTGTTGGGGCCGCTCGTGCGAGTGGTCAACAATGGCGTATCCGCCACCATCACGGATGCCGAGCTGGCAGAGCACCCGCTGGCCATATGGATTGAAACCCGCCTTGGCATTACCTGGGAAGGTGCCAAATGGGTCCGTGCCAGACCCCAAACGCTGCAAACCGCCACGCAATGGCTGTCAGACGATACCGGTCAGCCGTTAGACAAATGTGCGGAGCTGTTGCGCAATTTCCTGCTCATTTCCTCGATGGCCGAGGAAGACCGCCTTGCGGGTCACAACAGCGGCAAGCGCGGCTTCTTTGCCTTCAAGCTGCACCAGTTCATATCCGGTGCCGGTTCCGCATACGCCACCATTGACCCGGCGGGTACCCGCACGGTAACCGTCAACGCCCAGCAATACCTGCCGAGCGCCCCTGAAAAGCGACTCTACCCCGTTCACTTCTGTCGCGATTGCGGGCAAGAATACCACCCAGTCTTTTTGCAACAAGACGGCGGCCATACCGTTCTGCCGCGCGAAATCGACGATGTGCCACCCAAATTGGACCGCGATGCCGAGGAACAGGCGCCTGACCGACCAAAGTATGGCTTTTTGATGCCAGAGCCCACGGATGGGTCGTTAGATTTTTCCGGGAACGACGAGGACTATCCGGACTCTTGGCTGGAAGAGGACAAGCACGGAACCATCCGTCTCAAAGCGGATGCTCGCAAGAATCGAGCGGAACGCATTGCTGTTGATCCCACGGGCCGTGTGGGTGCGGGTACTTATGCGTGGTTCATGCCTGGCAAATTCCGCTTTTGTTTGATGTGCAAGGCAGTCCATTCAGCACAGGGCAAAGACAACAACAGATTGGCCGCGCTGTCATCCGAAGGACGATCTTCGGCCACCACGCTGTTGACCCATTCGGTGTTGCGCTGGATGCACTCGCAGGAGGCCATACCTGCAACCAGGCGCAAGATGCTGGGGTTCAGTGATAACCGCCAAGATGCGGCCTTGCAGGCAGGGCACTTCAACGACTTTTTATTTGTGAGTCTGTTTCGCTCGGCTTTCCTCGGTGCCGTGCGCGCAGCGGGGCCGGAAGGATTGTCTGCCGACCGCTTAGGGCAAGCTGTCTTCAAGTCGTTGGGCTTCGATAGACCAGGCGCTCAGGGTTTGCGCGAAGAATGGCTGATGGACCCTGAGTTGGAAGGGGCCAACTTCATTAACGCGCAAAAAGCCATGCGCCAAGTGCTGGCCTATCGCGCATGGTTCGACCAGCGTAAGGGCTGGCGTTTTACCAACCCGAACCTCGAACAGCTCGCACTTGTGCGCGTGGAGTACGTGGGTCTTGACGACTTGTGTGCCAATGAGGCCCGCTTTGCCGATGCTCCGCAGCTTTTGAAAGGCGCCTCTCCGCAGATCCGCAAGAACGTCTACCGCATCATTCTGGATGCTATGCGCCAAGCGCTTGCATTGGACCCCGAAGTACTGGACCCGTCCGAGCAAGACACATTGCGGGGACGCTCGATAAATACGCTTCGCGCCCCATGGGGCTTTGGTCGTGAAGAGCAGCTGCGCAGCGCCCGCTACCTGATGTTGACGCCGCCAGCCCGCCGCGACAACTCAATGGCCGACGAAGACAAGCTCTTGCGCGCTGGTTTTCTTTCAGGAATTGGTCGGGAGTTACGCAAGCCTGATCTATGGGGCGGGCGCTCCGAGGCGCGCCAGCTTCGGCATGGTGATTATCAGGTCCTGTTGGGCCACATGTTGCGCGCAGCGGCCAAGGCTGGTTTGGTGGCCGAGGTCCCCACACCATTTGGCACCTCCCTGGGCTGGCACCTCAAAAACGCCTGCATTGAGTTCCATGTAGGCACCGGACGGCCAGCCCGTGGTGGCATGGATAACGCCTTCTACAAAGCTCTGTATGAGAGCCTGGCCGCTGCCATCAACTCGGACTACCACTACTTCGGCTTTGAAGCCCGCGAGCACACAGCCCAGGTGGACAAAGACCGCCGCGAAGCGCGTGAAATGCGCTTTCGCTTCGGTGACGAAGACCAACAGCGCTTGGCCACCAACGCGCGGCAACTCGCCGAGTTGGGAGAGCGTGGCCGCTTCCTCCCGGTGCTCTTTTGCTCGCCCACAATGGAGTTGGGCGTGGACATCTCAGCGCTAAACACCGTGTACTTGCGCAATATGCCTCCCACGCCTGCCAACTACGCTCAGCGCAGTGGCCGTGCTGGACGCAGCGGCATGCCCGCGCTGGTGCTCACTTATTGCGCCGCACGCAGTCCACATGACCAATATTTCTTTGCCGACCCACCCGCCATGGTGCATGGCGAGGTTCGCGCGCCCACGCTGGACCTGGGCAATGAAGAGTTAGTGCGTAGCCATTTGCAGGCCGTGTGGCTTGCGGCCACCAACGCACCGTTGAGTGCTGCCATTGCCGAAGTGGTGGAGGCTAACGAGCAGAAAGATCTGCCACTCTATGACACCGTGGTGAGCTCGTTGTCTGACCCGGCTACCCCACCCATTGCCGTGCAGCGGATCAAACAGGTTTTGGCATTGCTGGCAGATGACCTCACGCCGGAGGATGCGCCTTGGTTCCACGGTACAGATGCGCTTACCGCTGATATTGTGGACAAAGCAGTTACCCGCTTTGATGATGCGTTTGACCGCTGGCGCGAATTGTTCCGCAGCGCTGCCCGCCAGCGCGACCAATCCCGCCGCACCATGGACACGCACAACCTGCCGCAGCGGGAGCGCGATGCCGCCCGAGTGTTACACGCTCAGGCTATTGACCAGCTTAATCTGTTGCAGCGCGGCTCAGAGAGCCTGTCCAGTGACTTCTACACCTACCGGTATCTTGCGACCGAAGCATTCTTGCCTGGTTACAACTTCCCACGCCTCCCATTGACAGCCTTCATTCCTGGCAGTGGTGAGCGAGGTACCAAGGGGGCCTATTTGCAGCGCCCCCGGTTCCTGGCGTTGTCCGAATTTGGCCCCCGCAGTTTGGTCTACCACGAGGGTCGGGCATATCGCGTCACTGCGGCTCAGCTTTCAACACGAGGCGAAGGTGCCGCGCCTGGTGGCTTGCTCAACACCGACACTGCCGTGATCTGCCGCAGTTGTGGGGGTGCCCACTTTCGTTCTGACCCGGCGGACAAGGGCCGCAGCCATTGTCGTGCCTGCGGTGCCTTGCTGATGGACAACAGCGACTTGGTGCTCAACCTCTACCGCATTGAAAATGTCCGTACTTCACCCGCTGAACGCATCACAGTCAATGACGAAGAGCGCCAGCGCCAAGGGTTTGACTTGCAAACCATCTTCCGGTGGGCACGCCGAGAGGGGGGGCAGCAGGATGTCCGCGTGGTGCGTGCCCAAGATGCGGAAGGCTCTGTGGCTACGCTCCGCTACGGACCAGGTGCTGAAATCAGCCGTTTGAACAAGGGCTTGCGCCGCCGTGCCGACCCGACGCAGCACGGTTTTATGGTTAATCCGCTCAATGGCTCATGGGCCAAGATGGACGAGGATGACGGGCGCGATGCAGACCCCACTGTCACACCGAATCAACCCATCGTTCCATGGGTGATGGACCGCAAGAATGCGCTGTTGTTTCAGCTTGCCGAGGAAGGGGCCTCCGAGGTCACCATTGCCACATTGCAATACGCTATCAAGCGTGGCGTTGAGGCGGTCTATCAGTTGGAAGAATCCGAGTTGCTGGCCGAGCCCTTGCCTGACCGCAAGACGCGCAAAGGCGTGCTGCTGTACGAAGCAACCGAAGGTGGCGCAGGGGTATTGACGCGATTGGTCCATGACGAAAATGCCCTGGCCAATGTGGCACGGGCCGCTTTGAAGGTCATGCACTTCGATATTCCCCTCGCTGGGCAGCCACTTCCCGCGCTTGATGAGCTGCATGATGTGCCAGGCACCCAGTGTGTCGCGGGGTGCTACCGCTGTGTGCTGTCCTATTACAACCAGCCAGACCACCCGGTGATTGACCGCCGTGACGCTGCCGCCCGTGCATTGCTGCTGCGGCTTGCAGTGGTGCGTACCCATTTGATGCCCGCATCTGATGAGCTCGCGAGCACTACCAACGCCGATACGGCTCCCCTGGCCAGTGGCAACCCGACTGACGCTACACCCGTCGCGTTGCCAGAGGGCGTTTTCAATGCCGCAGCGCATGGTCTGCCGGAGCCTACTGCGGTGGGCAAGCCCATCGACACCACCGAGGTGCTGGCACTCTGGCGTGCCCAGCGTGTTGCCTTGGTCGGTCACAACGTTGATCCTGCCCCGTTGCGTGATCGAGGGCTTGAAGTATTCGTATGGCCTGCGGATGACGCGCAGGCCCAAGCCGCTGTGGTTGCACAGTTGGCCCAAAAACTATCCTGAGGATTCGTACTGATGAGTGCTGTGATGTCTGAGCCCTTGGGCTCGCACTTCCCCCCTGGGGCCTTGGTGCGTGCCCGTGGCCGTGAATGGATAGTGTTGCCTGGCAGCAGTCCCGACCGGCTGCGCTTGCGCCCCCTATCTGGCAGTGAAGCGGATGTGGCCGTTGTGTCCCCTCGCTTGGAAGCTGTGCACGACCCCGTGGTGGCCGCCAACTTCCCGCCGCCATCGGTTGCGCAGGCTGCTAGCCATGAAGACGCCTTATTGCTGCGCGATGCCCTGCTGATGTCCTTGCGCCGTGGCGCTGGTCCCTTCCGCAGTTTTGGGCATCTGGCATTCCAGCCGCGCGCCTATCAGTTGGTTCCGCTACTGATGGCGCTCAAACAGGAAGTGGTGCGCCTCCTGATTGCAGATGACGTGGGTATCGGAAAAACCATCGAAGCAGGCATGATTGCCCGTGAGCTGATGGACCGGGGCGAGATAAAGCGCTTCGCCGTGCTGTGCCCACCCCACTTGGTGGAGCAGTGGGTGCAAGAGTTGGACGAGCGTTTTCACATCAAGGCGGTGGCCGTCACGGCTGCCAGCGCAGCCCGCTTGGAGCGTGGTTTGCCCGTCACTGACAACATATTCACGGTGCACCCGCACACCGTGGTGAGTCTGGATTTCATCAAGAGTGACCGCCGTCGTGGCGACTTCGCTACCCGTTGCCCTGAGTTGGTGATCGTGGATGAAGCCCACACATGCGCAGGCAATGGCGCAGGCCGCCACCAGCGTTACGACTTGCTGCGGCTACTGGCTGCGGATGCCGAGCGGCACATGCTATTTCTCACGGCCACCCCGCATTCCGGCGATGAAGCCAGTTTCAACAACCTGCTGGGCCTGTTGCACCCCGACTTCTTGCAGCTTGCCACGCTTGCTGGCAGCGCCCGTGAGGCATTGCGCGCCCGCCTGGCGCTGCACTTCGTGCAACGCAGACGGCCAGATATTGCTGAGTGGAACGACGAGGGTGTGTTCCCCCGCCGCGAGACCTCAGACTTGCCCTACTCGCTAGACGGCGCGTGGGCCCATTTTTTCGACTCGGTATTGGACTATTGCTCCGAGATCGTGGAGCGTGCGGGCACCGACCAGCGTCGCCAGCGTCTCAATTTCTGGGGCACCTTGGCGCTGATGCGTAGCGCTTCCAGCAGCCCAGCGGCGGCATTGCAGTCCCTGCGCACGCGTATGTCTAACCAGATCACCGAAGCCGACGAAGAGTCCTTGCGTGACCGCGTGTTTGACGGCGCAGAAGACGCCATGCCGGACGACGATGCCGAGCTACCTGCCGACAACGCCGAGCCTGCACTGGCAGACCTGATTACCCAAGCCCAGCGCCTGGCCGCTGACGGCGGCGACCCCAAGTTGGTGGCCCTCCGCACTCACCTCGAAAAAGACTTGCTCAAACCCGGCTTTGCACCCGTGGTTTTCTGCCGCTACATCGCCACTGCGCACTACCTGTACGAACACCTCAAAAGCCGCTATCCCGGTGTCACGGTGGGCATTGTGACCGGCGAACTGGCACCCGAAGAACGCAAGGCCGCTGTGATGGCTTTGGGCGAGGCCGACCGCCCGATGCTGATTGCCACCGACTGCATGTCCGAAGGTATCAATCTGCAAGAGCATTTCAGTGCCGTGGTGCACTATGACCTGAGCTGGAACCCCACGCGCCACGAGCAGCGTGAAGGCCGTGTAGACCGTTTTGGCCAAGAGCGCCGCGTGGTGCGCGCCACGCTGATGTATGGCCGCAATAACCCGGTGGATGCCGTGGTGCTGCGCGTCATCCTGCGCAAGTCCAAGAAAATCAAGGAAGAGCTGGGCGTATCAGTACCCCTGCCGGATGACGACCACTCGTTGACGCAGGCCCTCATGCATGCTGTGTTGGGCTCGCGTCGCAACAAGAACATGGAATTGTTCGACTTCGAGGACATGCCAGAGGTCAAACAGATGGACGTGGCTTGGACCGACATGGCAGAACGCGCCAAGCGCAACCGCGCCGTGTTTGCCCAAAACCGTATCAAACCCGAGGAAGTGCTTCCCGAGTGGAAGAAGATGCAAGCCGCTTTGGGTGACCCGGAGGATGTGCAGCGCTTTGCCCGCCGTGCCCTGCGCAGACTGGGTTCCGCATTGGAGCCACGCAGTGCCCAGGCTGACCGTGGTTGGCGCACGCCACTTGCTGCTTTGCCGGAAGACCTGCGGGAGCGACTGATTGGCGAGGGCCTGCAAGGCATGGTGGGTCTAAGCTTTACCCTGCCACCGCCCGTGGGCACCCGCTTTGTGCACCGCAGCCACCCGCTGATCAGCACATTGGCCGAAGGCCTATTGGAGCGTACGCTGGCCGAAGCCGGGCTGGATGCCGACCCCGCCAATAGCGATGCCGCCATGCTGGGCCGCACTGGCTGCTGGGTCAGCTCTGCCGTTACCGTGCAGACCACCATTCTGTTGCTGCGCTTGCGCCACCAATTGAGTAGCGTGGATGCGCGTGGGGGAGACACCTTGCTGGTGGAAGAAGCCGCCGCCGTCGCCCTGTGCTCCGCCGATGGCGGCCAGCGGTTTGATATCACTGCCGGTGACGAGCCGTTAAGTTGGCTCGCTGCCCCACCTGCCGAAACTTTGGACGACCGCGCCCGCGAAGCCCGCGTGATGAGTGCTCTGGGCCAATGGGCGCAGTGGCAACCCACTTTGGAAGCCTTCGCCCGCGAACGTGCCAATGCCTTATTGACGGACCACCGCCGCGTGCGCGAAGCCGCCCGGTCGCGTGGCCGCTATGAGGTGACCCCCTTGCTGCCGGTGGACGTGATTGGCGTGTTCGTGTTGCTGCCCCCACTGGATATCTGAGCTATGCCGCAGAACACATCTTCACTGAACACCGACACCCTCTCGATAGAGGGCGGCCTATTTACCGCCGAATGGTTGGGCAAGGTAGCCTCCCAACAAGCGCCGGTTCAATCTGACGCTGACTATGCCGTGCGCGCTGGCTTCAACGTGCGGGAGGAGATCGGCCTGGCTTGGCGCTCAGCACAGAGTCTGTGGCGGCAGTTCGACCAAGCCCGCAATCTGCCTGGCCACGATGCCTGGGGCATTACTCAGCAATGGTCTACCGAGCTGCTTCGCCAGTGCTTTGCCTTTCAGCTCACTCAGCACACCGCGCCCGTGGTGGTAGACGAGCGCAACTACCCCGTGCCTTACAGCGCATTGAATGGCCGGGTGCCCGTCGTGGTGTCGGCGTATGACGAAGCCAAGGCGCTGGATACCGCCCATAACCGCTTGGGGGACAACTCCGGCGAACGCATACGCCGCCGCAGTGCCTTTGGCTTGCTGCAAGAGAGCCTAAACGCTATGACAGACTCGTTGTGGGGTGTGGCCATCAACGGATTGCAACTGCGTATTGCGCGCGACAACGCCAGTTTGACCCGCCCTGCCTGGGTAGAAGTGGACTTGGAACGCTTGTTCATCGAAGACCGCTACGCTGACTTTTCGGTGCTGTGGCTGCTGCTACATGCCAGCCGCTTTGGTGCCCAAGGAACGGCCTCGCTGGATTGTGCATTGGAGCAGTGGCGCAATGCCTGTCGAGACCAGGGCACCCGAGCCCGTGAAACATTGCGCAGCGGCGTGGAGGCCGCCCTTCTAGCGCTTGGCCAAGGCTTTGTCAGCCATCCCGGTAACACAGCGCTGCGCGAGGCGCTGGCCAGCGGTAAATTGAGTCCACAGGACTACCTGCGGGAGCTGCTGCGGTTGGTATACCGTCAGATTTTTCTACTAACCGTGGAAGAGCGGCAGGTTCTGCACCGCGCAGATGCAGATACAGATGCCGTAACTCTATACGCCGAAGGGTATAGCCTGCGGCGCTTGCGCGAGCGCTCGGTGCGTCGCAGCGCCCATGATCGCCACAGCGATTTATGGCAGGCCATGAATCAGGTGTGGCAAGGGCTCGCTGTGGGCGAACCTCTCCTCGCGTTGCCCCCGTTAGGAGGCTTGTTTGAATCGACGCAGTGTCCCACTCTTGATGCTTGCCGTTTGGAAAACAGGCACTTGCTGTTAGCGCTATTTAACCTGACCTGGCTGCGCGAAAGTGCAAATGCCCCACTGATTCGCGTTAACTGGCGCGACATGGGGCCGGAGGAGCTGGGCAGCATTTACGAAAGTTTGCTGGAATTGGTGCCCCATCTCAGCAATGAGCATCGACAGTTCAGTTTCCAGACAGGTGCAGCCACCCGTGGAAACGCTCGCAAGACCAGTGCCAGTCACTATACCCACGATACTTTGGTGGAATTGCTGTTGGACGAAGCGCTGGAACCCCTCATTGCGCCTGTACTAGCAGCACACCCAAGCGGACAGGGCGCCATCGACGCCTTGCTGGCCTTAACCGTGGTCGATCCCTCATGCGGCAGCGGCCACTTTCTCCTCGGCGCAGCACGACGCATTGCCAAGCACCTAGCCCGCATCACAGCAGAAATGAACGGCAACGGCCAGCCGAGCCCGGCTGACTATCGCCATGCGCTGCGCCAAGTCATCGCCCACTGCGTATACGGAGTTGACCGCAACCCCATGGCGATCGAGCTATGTAAAGTGGCGCTATGGCTTGAAGGTGTCGAGCCCGGGCGGCCGCTCGGATTCCTCGACGCACACTTGCGTTGCGGCGACGCACTGCTGGGCGTGCACGATCTGTCGGTACTGCGCTCTGGCATACCTGCCGAGGCTTTCTCACCGATGAAGGACGTGCTGGCAGACACCGGCATCACTGGCGCGTTGGTGGACGACCGTGAGGCAGCATCTGCGCTTAAACGGCGTAACGCAGGTGAGCGCGCCAGACCCACGCTGCCACTGGCCGGACTAAACCTTGGCATCCCCGAGGAATTGGACGCTGTGCTCGCCCGTCTCAGCAGTGACGACCACGGTCTTGCCGACGTAGAGGTTAAACGGCAACTTTTCGAGCAGGCGCGTGCCGACGGCACGATGGCTTGGCGTCTGCTGCGCGCATGCGACCTCTGGACTGCAGCGTTCTTCAGCGTCAAGAGGTCGGTCGAGCGCCAGGGTCGGGAACGCACGCCGACGTCGGACGTTGTCTGGCGCTTCCTGGCCGACCCGGCAAGCATTCAGCCCCATGTTGCCGAGGAAACCGAGGCCCTGTGCCGTCAGTACCGTTTCTTTCACTGGCCGCTGGAATTTCCGGAGGTGTTCAAGCGCGGCGGGTTCTCATTGGTGCTTGGCAATCCGCCGTGGGAAACGATGAGCCCGGACGCCAAGGAGTTCTTCTCTAAGCACGCACCCGACATCGCCAGCATGAGCCCGCCCGAGCAGCATGCGTGCATCGCAGAGCTGCTGAACCTACCCGGCATCTGCGACGACTGGGAGCGCCATAGCCGCGAGCTTTATGCAGCCGTCCGCTTCATCAAGGAGAGTGGGCGATACCGCATGTTCGCGGCAGGCAACCTTGGCAAGGGCGACTTCAACGTATACCGGCAGTTCGCCGAGCTGGCGCTGAGCTTTGCGGCGCCTGACGGCGTGGCAGCGCAGATCGTGCCCGAGAACTTCTACAACGGTGCCAACGCATCAGGCATCCGTGCTGCGCTATTTGATGAGTTCCGTGTCAGCGCACTGTACGGGTTCGAGAACACCCGTCGCGTGTGGTTTGCCGGGATCGACACTCGAATGAAATTCACCCTCTACTGCGCCTGGCGCGGCGGTGCGACAGCGGAGTTCCCGGCGGCATTCGCCATCAATTCCGAAGTACGCCTTCAGGCGGCGCGGGAGCGGCCATTGCGATTGCCGGTTGCGCTTCTGCGTGAGTTCTCGCCCGAGGCGCTGGCGGTGATGGAATTCTCAAACCAGCTCGAGATCGATATCGCGCGCAAGATGTATTCGCGATTTCCACGGCTGGGCGACGAGATTGATGGCCTCCCGACGTGGGTTCCTGCGGCCGAAGTCCACATGGGTAACGACAATGCGCTGTTCACAACCGACGCACGCGGCTGGCCTCTCTACCAGGGCAGTATGGTTACGCACCATGATTACCGTGCCAAAGGCTACCTGTCCGGGCACGGACGCAACGTCACCTGGGAGCCGCTGGCGTTCGGTTCACCAGCCAAGAGCATCCGGCCGCAGTGGCGCGTGTTGCCGGATCAGCTACCGAACAAGGTTGGTGACCGAGTCCGTCGATACCGAATTGGCTTCTGCGATGTGGCTCGTGCCGACGACCAGCGCAGCCTGATGGCGGCGCTTATTCCACCCAACACGGTGTGTGGGCACAAGGTACCCACCATCGAGTTCGAGCCCGCCGATTCCTCGGTGATGATGCTCTGGCTGGGCGTTGCTAACTCACTCGCAATGGACTTCGTAGTGCGCATGAAGGTATCGCTGACGATGTCAATGTCGATTCTTGCCTCCTTGCCTTTCCCGCGTCACGTTCCAGTCGGCGACTTCGCGGCAAATGCGTGTGCCCTCGCTGCGCGCCTATCCTGCGCCGGCACCGAGATGAACGACTTCCTCCGAGCTCTTCAGCGTGAGCCAGCGCTAGCAGGGCTAAACCTGACGCCATCAGACGACCCCGAAGAGCGCGCACGCTTGGCGGCTCAGCTGAACGTGGTGGTGGCTCGGGACCTGTTTGGCCTGGCGCGGGACGAGATGCGGTACCTGCTGGAACCGCGCGACGTGCTCGGCCCCGACTGCACCGCTGAGACTTTCGCCGCCCTGCGCAGGGCCGAGGAACGCGAGTTCGGGGTGTACCGCACGCGGCAGCTGGTGATGGAGGCCTGGGACCATATGGAGGCAGGGCAGTTGGCATGACCCAGTTCCCAATTGCCCCCACGTTGCCACTGCTGGTGCGGCACTATGTGCGCAAGGCCGCGCGCGAGGCTGGGTTTGACGTGTTGGAAGACATGGCCCAAGCTGTGTTGTGCCGCAGCAGCCATGCGCCGCTAGTTTGTGGTGCGTGGGCTAGTCAAGCGGGCGGCTTTGTAGTTTCGCTCTCAATGCCCAGCGTGGTGGCAACGCTTGGTGTTGCCCATGCAGCGGCGCTGCCTTCGTCTATGCCTACCGGGCTCCCGACGATGGCCGCCTTGTTTTCGATTCCAGACGCGCCAGCCTTGGAGCAGTTTCTGAATCAGGCTTGGAACTTGTCCCGTGCGTTGCCCAATGCATTGGAGCAACGGTTTGAAAAGGCGATGCAGGAAATCGGAGCGACCGAACGTGAGGCAACCGTAAAGCAGCGAGTCGGCCAAGGCCTGTTTCGCGAAGGCTTGATGACACTGTGGGGAGGCAAGTGCGCCATTACGGGTTTGGACGTGCCTGAAATGCTTCGCGCGAGTCACGCCAAGCCATGGGCAGACAGTACCGATGTCGAGCGGCTTGACGTTTTCAACGGCATGCTGCTGGCTGCGCATTGGGACGCTGCATTTGATGCTGGACTGGTGACCGTGGAGGCCAACGGAACGTTGAAGGCCAGCCCGAGACTACCGCCAAGAGCTCTGCAAATTTTGGGTGGTCCGATTGGCCTTGCAGCCATCGCGATCAAATTGCACCCGCAGCATGCGCCCTATTTGGACTGGCATCGCAGCGAAGTTTTCAAAGGCGGTGTCATATGAGTGGTTGTATTGGGGCGGACCATGACACCTGAGCGCTTTTGCACGGAGGTGCCGCAACGCATGAGGCGGCTCTTGGATGCAATGTATCCGGTGGCACAGGAGCAAGACCTGACCACCAGTTTCGCGCTGATGGTGGCGATGCCACTGTTGATGATCCCCTTGGAGCGCACCGCCACTTATAGGGGTGAGCCAACCAATGCGATTAGCGAAGTGGACACCGCGCAGCCCTTTGTGCGGGCATTGCGTCAGCTCAAACGAGGCCTGTTTTGGGAGACGTTTTTGCGTGAACCCGACCTACTGCGAAGGTGGAGGTTCACGGAAATCACCAGACGGATTGACCATCCATCGCAGTGGAGCGATTCCCTGGACCGGCACCCCATGCGGCCTGGTGCCCGTAACGACATCAGAGCGCAGACCGTTGAAAACGTGTTGATGACGCTGCGGCATGCGCTGGCGCATGGCAATGTGGTGTATCTGAACGAAGAAGGTGACGAAGCACCAGGCAGGCGCGTCACCCACATGGCGTTTGTTGCGGATGGGCGCGGCACTGACGCTTACCGAGTAATTATCGTGGAAGAGGCTGCATTCGTCGAATTTCTAAAAGTGTGGGCCGACTGGCTGGCGGGCTACAACATTGACAGTTCTTTGCGGCACGCAGCTTAGATCTGCTTTGCGTTGGCTGCGAAGACGGACGGCGGCATGATGGCGTTTAAACGACGATGTTTTGAAAATGTGTTGATGCCAACACGCCGGTCAGTAACTTTTTTGAGTCTTGAAGTTGAGCAAGGTTGTTGAGTTTTTCGGAGAACACCGTCGATAGCCCAACGATAGCTCTTCGATTGGAGGGCGCATTGACGACGAACTTCTTGACATGCTGAATCAGAGCTGCCGGACACCCGGCATTGCTACCTCCCAATTGTTTGCAATTTCGGTTGCGCCATGTACCTTGGGTGCATGGGACTTCCAAGACGCCATTCACTATCCAGTACCTGGATACCAAGCGCACTTAGAAGTTGGCCCCTGTCGGGTCAACTTCTGTTGTGGGCTTCGCCCCGTGCTGTCCTGCGTCCCCACGGCTCCCGCATGCTGTCCGAGGGCGGACTGCATGTGTCAATTTGCCCGCATTGGCCGGGGTCGGCCAAACGGGTGCGCGAGCAGCGCGGGTTGATACCCATGGCGATTTTCCACCTCACGGCCAAATGGCACACCCGTAAGAAGAACAAAAAACTGCGAGCACTGCGCGCATACGCTTATCGCGCAGGGGCCAGGGTCTTCGACCCGTTGAACAACCGGGTCTACAACTCCACGAACAAAACGGAAGTGGTTCATTCGGAGACGGTAGCACCACCCAACGCACCCGCTTGGATGCGCGATCCGTTAGCGCTCTGGGAGAACATTGAACGGAGGGAAACCCGCAAGGATGCCGTCTTGTTTGCTGAGTGGGAGGGTGCCGTCCCAAACCAGCTGGACCTTGATGCCTGCATCGCTATCGCTTCCGCGTTCGTCAACGATTTGGTGGGCGAGGGCATGATCGTAACTTGGGCCTTGCACGACAAACCTGGCAACAGGCACTTCCACGCCATGGCCACCACGCGCAACATCGAGGGGGACCAATTCGGGGCCAAGAACAACCGCTGGCGGCAGCGCGCGTTGCTCTACAAAACGCGCGAGTGCTTAGCCGAGCACATCAACACCGCGTTAGAAAAAGCTGGTCTGCCTCAGCGCGTAACGCACAAGTCGTATGCCGATCTAGGGATAGACAGAGAGCCCACGAAGCATGTTGGGCCCGAGCATTCAGGCAACCACGACTCACCCTACCAAGCCAAACGCGAAGGCCGCCTGCGCAACAACCGGCGCATCAAAACCGTCTACCAACAACGCAGCAAGCGTCGGCGTGCGGAAGCGCGCAATGGCCTGGTGGCCGGTGTGCAGGCGGGAAAGCTGATGACGGCATTGCACTATCAGCTTGGAGAATCGCGCCAAGCCGCCGCTGCACCGACCCCTCCGTCAACGTCGGTCGAAGCGCTGGCGGCATATAACGACCTGCATACGGAGCTGCCGGGTGCCGACGAAATATTCTTGGCAATGGGACGGGTTCGCGCAGGATTGGGACGGCAGTGGAACTGGCCCACACTCGCTGCCCAATACAAGCGCTTGGATAAAAAATCTGGCGGCGACGTGCTCGACGCGCTGTTAGTCAAGGAATTGATTTGGGTCGTTAGCCGGTCGCCCGAGCAGATCTCGGAGTTTGGCAAGCTGGTGCCGCGCTCGCGCATGGCGAACATTGCGACAGCCGCCAGAGCGTGGGCGCATTCATCTCAGCCCGAAGTGCTGCATCTCATAGATAGCATGGTGGCCGGTGCGGCTGCCGCTTCGCCGAATGACTCGGACAAGCAAGCTATGCCCGCGAGCGGCGCTTCGCCGGAGCCCGATTTTCTGAGTTACGCCGATGCTTTCACACCACTGGCCTATCTCATTACCGATATGGCCGCGCTGGTGGGAACCTGTCAGCAGGTCGCGCGCAGCATCGAAAAAAAGATATCCCCAGACATCCTGGCCAAGCGCATAAACCGACTGCTGGCGGGTGATACCTGGCCAGCCAACCAAGCCCAATTGTTGGATGCGCTGATCACTGGCGAAATTGTCTTCGCGGCCAAACGTCGGCAGCACAAACTTGCCGACGCACTGAATGCTGTGCCACCTGATCACCGCAGTCATTTTGAGCACGTTGTTGCATCGGTGCTGGGTGCTTGCGTGGTGGATGCGGGCCATGCCGTGGCATCGCGTGCACTGCCTGCACAAGCCCAGATGGAAGTGCAGGCCGAATGCAATGTGCGGATGGCACTCAGCGACTGGCAGCTGGCCGACTATCCAATACGGTGTATCGCAATGAAGGCGATGGGCAAGGAATACCTGTGGAGCGAATTCCAACGGGACATCCAGCGCCATGCGCAGCATCACAGTGGATGGCAGACAGCATGGTGGCAGGAGAAGCAAGTGACGTTGCAAGGCCGTGAGCTGGCGGCCTTCCGCAAGCACTTACCAGCTTGGTTCGCACTGCGTCGTTCCCAGCAGTATTCCCTTGCTGCCCATGACCCCAACCCGTCGATGTCGATGACGCGCGACCTGCGTGGCCCCAAAGCGGCTACGCCCGAGCCCTCACAAAGCGAGGCTATTGGCTGCATCTATCCTGCGCATCTGACAACCGAACACCTGCCAAATCCATGGCACGTTAATCCCGCTGCGCGCGACAACGGCGCAACGCCGGGTGCAACGGCATAAATGCTTGTCTGGCCAGAGCACCTACTGCTAGCTTGAAAGCGCGCGCACGCTGATCGTTCGCGTGCTTTCAAGGAGTTCAATATGTCAGATAAGGCCTTCCGGGTGCAATGCATTCCAGACAGCAAGTTTTGGGATCGGCTGGCAAACAGTCCCTCCCCCAATGGCAGCTTCCCTGAGGTTATGAACCTGGGCAAGCAGATGAGTTTCTCTTACGCGCCGTTCAATGCGCTGGACGGGTACGCTGACTGGGGCAACTCGCAGCGCGCACTGCATTACGTGGTGCCCCCCACCCCGGCCCCAATTAGGTCTATCGGCTATCTCGTTGCACCGCCATCAGCGAGCACCAGACAAAGGCGCGTGTTTGTCGCGTTCTTCTATGGTCCGGGACAGGCGGTATTGGCAGAGACGCATCCCATGACGTTGCTGCACAAGCCCTTGGGACTGCGGCTGGCCAGCGGTATTGTGTTCGGCGACGACACCTTCACTGTCAGCAACGTAGTCATCAAGGGCGATGACGCACCCATTCGCATCGCAATGGCCGGGAAAAACCCCGCCCTAACCCTGTCGATCACCGAGGGGGAGCCGCCGACAGCGCCCGGCAACACGATGTCTGGCGGCTCAACGCAAGCCGAAGCACCGCTCCTCAACGTGCTCAACATCAACGTGGGCATTCCTCATCTGGCCGCGCTCAACGTGAACTTGCCACTGGCGGCGGTGATTTGATGGCGCACGCTATGGAGCAGTTTTTGTGGGCATGGGTCAAGCGACTGTTACAGCCCTTGTTCGCCGAAGTGCAGCCCCACAAGGTTTCTGCGTTTGACTGGACATCCGCGCATTGGGCAGCGGTGGCTCAGCAATCGCAATCAGAAGTGCAGTCCCGCAGTGCTGCGATGCAATCCAAAGAAGCCGAAAATTTACGGCAGGCAGCTGAAAAAGCCACTCTTGCAAAGCAAAGAGATGACACAGCCATCGGTACGTTTGAGCTGTAAAAAAACATTGCCTTACGCGGCTTCGCCGTCCTCAGAACGGTGGAAGCGGCCAAAAGCAAATAGGTCTCTTCGTGCCTCTCAACTTCGCATCCATCACGCCATTCGCATGCTCGCGTCATGCTGATTGCTTTGAGTTGTAGGCATGGTGCGGGAGACAGCGCGTTGAACATTGTGCGGTCAGTTCATGGTTCGGTCCTGTCATGGGCGAAGGACCGACACCATGCACTTATGCGACCGCCCCACATCCACCGCGAAAGTCCGCGTTCACCACTTGGCCCTGTTTTTGTGCTGGGCCGCTGTGGCGTTCTTCCAGATCGCAGGCATCAAAACGCACGCTACCGGAGGCCCTGCATCAGCTCCCAGGCCTGCTGTGTGTGCAGTGATGCGTCAACGCCTTTTTGGCTAAGCGACACGCATACCGTTCGTCGCCCGCAGCACATGCGAATTGGTGGATCTTCATATCGGCGTTCGCTAGCTTGGGACGGTCAACCCACCCCAGGAGAACCACATGGACAACGACGCCGATATCGACGCACTGGCATTCAGCGCTGTCGCAGAAGAAAAACCCAAGAAGCCAAGGAAGACCACCGCCCCCGTGGCATCAAGGAAGAAACCAAGACCGCGCAGGCCCAAACCAAAGCCTGCCAGATCCCCCGCCGTACCAGCTGACGAATCGACGCCCGACACAGGTGCCACCCTTGCGGAATCGGAGGCTGGTGCGCCCACAGCTTCCAAGAAAAAGACGATGGAGCAGATCACCAACCAGATATACCGCGATGCTGCGGAACGCATCGTGGCACTCATGGATGCTGGCAACTCTATATGGCAAAAGCCGTGGGTGGCGCCACGCGGCCATTCACGACCATACAGCGCACATAGCGGCCTGCCGTTCTCGGGGTTCAACCGATTCAGCTTGATGTGCGAGATGCTCGCCAACGGATGGACCGATGCGCGATTCATAACGTACCGCCAGGTACAGGCCATGGCGGCGAGCATGGCCAATGAAGGAGTGAAGCCAGAGGATTTACCGCATGTCAAAGCAGGAGCGCGCGGCTTGCCCATCTACAAGTTCGGCTTTGTGGAGAAGAAGACGCCCGCTCTGGATGCTGCGGGCCGTCCCCGGATGGACGGCGATGGCAAGCCCATCTTCGACATTGTGCGTGGGCGTCCCTACTTGCGGTCTTACACGGTCTTTCCAGCCAGTGCCATCGCGAACATGCCGCAGCTACCCGCGACAGAGCCAGAGCCGGTGTGGGCAGTGCGCTCGCAAGTGGAAGAGCTGATCGAAAAAATGGGGGTGCCCGTCAGACACACGCCTGGCAATCGCGCGTACTACTCCATCACTACGGACTCGATCACGATCCCCGCGCGCGCGCAGTTTAAGGACACAGTGGACGCCAGCGGCCATGTAATCGAGGCGGCGAGCGACAAATACCTTTCAGTGTTGCTGCACGAAGTATCCCACGCCACTGGCGCCAAGCATCGCCTTGCGCGCCCCATGAGTGGGGTACATGGATCACCCTCATACCAGAGAGAAGAGCTGGTCGCGGAGACGGCTAGCTGCTTCCTACTTTCGGAAGCTGGGTTGGCTTGTGCCGCCACATCTACGGAGACTATGGCCAGAACCGCAGCATATTTGAGTTCGTGGCGCCAAGCGATTCTTGACGATCCCAAGGCACTCATGACTGCATTCGCAGAAGCGGAAAAAGCCGCTGACTGGGTAATGCAACGTCATCCCATTCAGCTGGAAGCAGCAGCCAAGGCGGCATGCGAGGGGCAAGCCATGGGGCATAAGGTGGGCGCGTGCGTAGGCGTGCAGCATGCGCCTAGTGCGCCAGAATACGAGAATCAGAACAACTGGGGGATGCCGATCAATGCGCCCGACTGGAATGGTCTCGGCTCTTTCCCAATGCCGTAGATCCGGCAGCAGCATTCGAGTAACCCGCCATAGGCACAGGATGGCTAACGAGCCGCACCAACTACCGTTTTTCGCCGTCAAGCCTGCGCGCGAGCGCGTTGGGGCGAAGTGCAGAGTAGGCTTTGAGCATTTCGGACGAGGTGTGTCCGGTGATGCTCATGATTTCGCTATCAGTCAGGTCAGTGGTCTCAAACAAGCGGCTGACACCTTCATGTCGCAGATCATGAAAGCGGAAATCTTCGATGCCCGCGCGTACCGCCAGCCGCCTGAATCCCTTACTGGTCGTCGCACTATCGCGCCACATGTGGAAGACGCGGTCTTCACCCTTGACCCGAAGAGTCGCCATTTTTTCGAGAATGGCCAGCGACTTTTTCGACAGCGGTACCGTGCGGAAAGTGGACGTCTTGACGTTCTCTGGCGGGATGGTCCAGCTTCGCCCTTCCAAGTTGAGATCGCTCCACTTGGTTTTGAGGATTTCCTGCATTCGCGCCGCCGTGTTCAACGCAAAGTCGATCAGCAACGGCCACTCTACTTTGTGATCGTATCCCCTAACTGCGGCCTCATGCAGGCGTTCCAGTTCTCCCGCTTCCAATCGGCGCTTGCGCTTGCCTGCCCATGCACGCGGGATTTGGAGCTGCAAGAAGAGATTGCTTGGAAGGACGAAGTCCTCGCGCACTGAATACCAAACCAGGATCTTTTTAAGCACAAAGAAGTGCCGACGCACGGTACTCTCGCTGTACGTCTTCCTCTTGCCGTTCTTGTCGAGCCCACCGTTGTAGTACGGGTGAACTTTCTTGCGAGGCTGCGTGGCCACCTCTGTCTCCAAGAACCGGTCAATCCATGCCTGTATCAGTTGGTTCGTGATTTCGCTAATGGCAAATTTCTTGAAATCTTGGTTCAAGCTTTGGACTGCCATGATTTCGCCCGGCGTCAGCACCCTTTCTTTGGTTTTCAAGGGCTTGTAGTGCTTGATGTATTCAGCACAGGCGACCGTAAACATAGTCGTCTGCGCTTTGCGGCTGATGTTCTCGCCGCGATCAATTTTTCCCTCGATAGCACGGGCCCAGCTTTCGGCTTCATCCTTCCTCTTGAAGGTCTTGCTCAGGGTCCCAGCAACTCCCCGATTGATGCGGCAGTCATAGACGGAGCTGCCGTCTTTAAGCGCCCGTTTCTTGATAGAACCCATCGTAATCTTTCAAGATTCTCCACACGTCGGAGAGATTTTTGTGAGATATTAGGGTTTTATCGTATCAGAAAATCATCGTAACTTGTTGATTTAAAAGGTGAAAACTCAACAAATATCAGCTACCTTCTAAGCTATAGGTCGGGGGTTCGAGTCCCTCCGGGCCCAGCTGGTAGCTTTCAATCTCCCCACTCATACCAATCGATCCATTCTGACGAGTGTGGAACAGCCAAGCAATGCGCGCGCGGGCTGGATGACGGATGTGGATCAAGCACCTCGTCGCGTACAGCCCCAACCCTAACGATTGGGCTGCGGCACAGCAGCGTAATTCATGGCAATGGCCTGCACCACGGCGCCAATCAATGCTGCATCGCCAGCGCTCTGCGGCAACACGTCGCGCACGATCTGGACCGCGTATTGAAGTTGCTCTTTGGCCAAGGCCGCAGACATGGCGTTGCCGCGCTTTTCACTGGGCGACGCGTCGCGAATCACAAGGCTCATCAGAAACTCCCAAAAAGTGGAGCATGCAGTATGCGCCGTGTGGGGCTGTGGTGAGCGAGAGGCGGGGCTCTGATGGTGAGAAACCCCCCTTGACGCACAACGC
>Ga0208888_100195_pt1 | contig 34860 bp, 38 predicted proteins | sample LakWasM115_HOW13_2_FD_183929 | JGI IMG/M metagenome (GOLD analysis project Ga0208888, IMG submission 183929) | Freshwater sediment methanotrophic microbial communities from Lake Washington under simulated oxygen tension - Sediment Metagenome... | ecosystem: Environmental > Aquatic > Freshwater >...
TTCTTTTCACCTTTCCCTCACGGTACTGGTTCACTATCGGTCTCTCAGGAGTATTTAGCCTTAGCGGATGGTCCCGCCAAATTCAGACAGGGTTTCACGTGCCCCGCCCTACTCAGGATACCACTATCCTTATCTTCTCTTACTTATACCGGGCTATCACCGTCTATGGCCTACCTTTCCAGGTAGTTCTAATTCAATCCGCAAGAAATGTCGTGGTCCTACAACCCCAAAATTGCCGTAACAACTTTGGTTTGGGCTAATCCGCGTTCGCTCGCCACTACTTACGGAATCACTTTTGTTTTCTTCTCCTCCGCCTACTTAGATGTTTCAGTTCAGCGGGTTTGCTCTCCTATCGGAGTGACATGTCTTCAACATGCCGGGTTGCCCCATTCGGATATCTGCGGATCAATTCGTATGTGCCAATCCCCGCAGCTTTTCGCAGCTTATCACGTCCTTCTTCGCCTCTGAGAGCCTAGGCATCCCCCATACGCCCTTATTTTGCTTATTGTACTTGTTACTTATTATCTAATCACTTAGATAATTCGTGTTCTTTCTACTTTTTAAATGTATTTTTTATCTCAATATGTCAATGAACGGTTTCCCTTTAAGGGATAGTGGAGAATATCGGAGTCGAACCGATGACCTCCTGCGTGCAAGGCAGGCGCTCTAGCCAGCTGAGCTAATCCCCCAATCTTAGTGATGAGTTACTAGTTATGAGTTATGAGTTACATAACCTCTCAACCCCTAGAATTTCCTTATAAGCATACTAGTAGTCCCGGGCAGACTCGAACTGCCGACCCCTACATTATCAGTGTAGTACTCTAACCAGCTGAGCTACGAGACTCTGTATTTTGCTTATTTTATATTTTGAATTAACAGCGAGAGTAAATGAGCTTTGTGACTCTTCTATTTCCAGTCCTTCTTTTCGTCTCTAGAAAGGAGGTGTTCCAGCCGCACCTTCCGGTACGGCTACCTTGTTACGACTTAGCCCCAGTTACTAGTTTTACCCTAGGCAGCTCCTTACGGTCACCGACTTCAGGTACCCCCAGCTTCCATGGCTTGACGGGCGGTGTGTACAAGGCCCGGGAACGTATTCACCGGATCATGGCTGATATCCGATTACTAGCGATTCCAGCTTCACGGAGTCGAGTTGCAGACTCCGATCCGAACTGAGAACGGTTTTATAGATTCGCTCCCTCTTGCGAGGTGGCTGCTCTCTGTACCGTCCATTGTAGCACGTGTGTAGCCCAAGGCGTAAGGGCCGTGATGATTTGACGTCATCCCCACCTTCCTCACAGTTTGCACTGGCAGTCTTGTTAGAGTTCCCGACTTGACTCGCTGGCAACTAACAACAGGGGTTGCGCTCGTTATAGGACTTAACCTGACACCTCACGGCACGAGCTGACGACAACCATGCAGCACCTTGTAAATTGTCTTGCGAAAGATCTGTTTCCAAATCGGTCAATCTACATTTAAGCCTTGGTAAGGTTCCTCGCGTATCATCGAATTAAACCACATGCTCCACCGCTTGTGCGGGCCCCCGTCAATTCCTTTGAGTTTCATTCTTGCGAACGTACTCCCCAGGTGGGATACTTATCACTTTCGCTTAGCCACTGAAGTTGCCCCCAACAGCTAGTATCCATCGTTTACGGCGTGGACTACCAGGGTATCTAATCCTGTTCGCTCCCCACGCTTTCGTCCATCAGCGTCAATCCACAAGTAGTAACCTGCCTTCGCAATTGGTATTCCATGTAATATCTAAGCATTTCACCGCTACACTACATATTCTAGTTACTTCCTTGTAATTCAAGTCTGGCAGTATCAATGGCCGTTCCACAGTTGAGCTGCGGGCTTTCACCACTGACTTACCAAACCGCCTACGGACCCTTTAAACCCAATGATTCCGGATAACGCTTGGATCCTCCGTATTACCGCGGCTGCTGGCACGGAGTTAGCCGATCCTTATTCTTACGGTACCGTCAAGCTCCTTCACGAAGGAGTGTTTCTTCCCGTACAAAAGCAGTTTACACACCATAGATGCTTCTTCCTGCACGCGGCATGGCTGGATCAGGCTTGCGCCCATTGTCCAATATTCCTCACTGCTGCCTCCCGTAGGAGTCTGGTCCGTGTCTCAGTACCAGTGTGGGGGATCTCCCTCTCAGGACCCCTACCTATCGTTGCCATGGTAAGCCGTTACCTTACCATCTAGCTAATAGGACGCATGCCCATCTTTTACCGTTAGAACTTTAATATATCAAACATGCGAATGATATATACCATGAGGTATTAATCCAAATTTCTCTGGGCTATCCCTCTGTAAAAGGTAGGTTGCATACGCGTTACGCACCCGTGCGCCGGTCTCAAGGAAGCAAGCTTCCTCTACCCCTCGACTTGCATGTGTTAAGCCTGCCGCTAGCGTTCATCCTGAGCCAGGATCAAACTCTTCATCGTATGTTTTTTGCTCTTACGAGCTATTTTATAGACAAAGGCTAGTCTTTTTCAAATCTCTCGATTCACTTACTCTCTTTTTTTTCTGTCTTAAAATCTCTTTTAAGACGGCTGTCAATTCAATATGTCTATGAACGTTATCTTCTTTCTTTGTATCGCTATTCTCTCGATTAGCGGGTGCAAAAGTAAGCATCTTTTTTAAACTAACAAGTAATTTTTAAAATATTTTTGAATTTATTTAAAATTCCTCGTTTCTCAGTTTTTCAATGTGCTTTTCCTCTCTTGCGGGGTGCAAATATAGAAATCTTTTTTCTCCCAATCCAAATAAAATAACAACCTTTTTTGGACTTTTTTTTAATCCACTGATAATATGATTCTTGGAGCTAATCTTTTTCTAAATCTTTACAAACACAAAACAAAAGTTAACTGTTTAGCCCCGATTGAAGCAGCTACCATGTAGCGCGAAAAGCGGGAATGCAGACCGCAAATAAAGCCCGAAACTTTCGCTACTGAATATACTTTATCATTATACTATATATATATTGTGTGTATTTTGTTAAACTACTATATTTGCAGTCCATAAAATTTAAGGAATGATAAAGATTACACTACCAGACGGTTCGATTAAGGAGTTTGCCAATGGTTCGACTCCGATGGATGTTGCCAAAAGCATCAGTGAAGGATTAGCGCGAAATGTAATTTCGGCTGCTTTTAACGGTACAACTATTGAAACAGCCACTCCGTTGACGACCGATGGTTCACTTATATTATATACGTGGAATGACGCAGCAGGTAAAAAAGCTTTTTGGCATTCTACTTCACACGTTATGGCACAAGCTTTAGAAGAACTGTATCCCGGAATTAAATTAACTTTAGGTCCGGCCATTGAAAACGGTTTTTATTACGATGTAGATTTTGGCGAGCAAAAGATTGTGGAAGCCGACTTCAAGAAAGTTGAAGATCGCGTATTGGAAATCTCAAGAGAGAAGCACGAATTTAAAATGCGTCCGGTTTCAAAAGCGGAAGCTTTAGAGATTTACAAAAACAATGAATATAAAACTGAGTTGATTTCGAATTTAGAGGATGGCACCATTACTTTTTGTGACCATTCTAATTTCTTTGATTTGTGTCGCGGTGGCCATATTCCGAATACCGGAATCATCAAGGCGATGAAAATCATGAGTGTTGCCGGCGCTTATTGGCGTGGTGACGAAAAGAACAAACAGTTGACTCGAGTTTATGGGATTTCGTTCCCGAAACAAAAAGACTTGACAGACTACTTAGAATTATTAGAAGAAGCCAAACGCAGAGACCACAGAAAACTAGGGAAAGAATTGGAATTGTTTGCTTTTTCACAAAAAGTTGGACAAGGTTTACCGTTATGGTTACCAAAAGGCGCAGCTTTACGTGATCGCTTAGAGCAGTTTTTGAAAAGAGCTCAGAAAAAAGCTGGTTACGAGCAAGTAGTTACGCCGCATATCGGCCAGAAAGAACTATACGTGACTTCCGGTCACTATGCTAAATATGGTGCCGACAGTTTTCAACCCATCCATACACCGGCCGAAGGCGAAGAGTTCTTACTGAAACCAATGAACTGTCCGCACCACTGTGAAATTTACAACAACAAACCTTGGTCATACAAAGATTTACCAAAACGTTATGCCGAGTTCGGAACCGTTTACCGCTACGAGCAAAGTGGTGAGTTACACGGATTGACTCGTGTTCGCGGATTTACGCAAGACGATGCGCACATCTTTTGTACTCCTGACCAATTAGACAGCGAGTTTAAAAAAGTAATCGACTTGGTGTTGTATGTATTCGGTTCGTTAGGCTTTGAAAACTTTACAGCACAAGTTTCGGTTCGTGATTTAGACAATCCGGACAAATATATAGGTAGCGTTGAAAACTGGGAAAAAGCAGAAAATGCCATCATCAGTGCGGCACGCGATAAAGGTTTGAACTACATTATTGAAAGTGGCGAAGCCGCTTTTTATGGTCCGAAATTGGATTTCATGGTGAAAGACGCCTTGGGAAGACAATGGCAATTAGGAACTATTCAGGTAGATTACAACTTACCTGAGCGATTTGAATTGACTTATAAAGGTGCTGATGACAAGTTACACCGTCCGGTAATGATTCACCGTGCGCCGTTTGGATCCATGGAGCGTTTTATTGCTATTTTGCTGGAACACACTGCCGGAAACTTCCCATTATGGTTGATGCCAGAACAAGCTATAATCTTGTCTTTGAGCGAGAAATATGAAAATTATGCGAAAAAAGTTTTAGAATTGCTGGAAATTCACGAAATTCGCGCCCTAATTGACAACCGCAACGAGACGATTGGTAAAAAAATCAGAGATGCGGAAGTACAAAAAATGCCGTTCATGCTGATTGTAGGCGAAGAAGAAGAGAAAAACGGAACTGTTTCCGTTCGTCGTCATGGTCAAGAAGGCAAAGGCAATATTACCGTTACAATTGAAGAATTTGCTAAGATTGTAAACGAAGAAATTGCCAAAACATTAAAAACATTTGAAGTTTAACTAAAATTATAGAGTCATAGCAATAAGAAATAACAGAGGATATCAGCCTCGCGTGGAAAAAACAGCAGCCCACAGAATTAATGAGTTAATTCGTGGTGTTTCTGAAGTTCGTTTAGTTGGAGAAAATATTGAGCCCGGGGTATTTAAATTTACTGAGGCTTTGAGATTGGCCAATGAACTGGAAGTAGATTTGGTAGAGATTTCTCCAAATGCTGATCCACCGGTTTGTAAACTGATGGATTATGGTAAATTCATTTACCAGCAAAAGAAACGCGAAAAAGAATTAAAGGCAAAATCAACGCAAATCACGGTTAAAGAGATTCGTTTCGGACCTCAGACTGATGAGCATGATTACGAATTTAAAAGAAAAAATGCTGAAAAATTCTTGAAAGAAGGTTCAAAATTAAAAGCTTTTGTATTCTTTAAAGGACGCTCTATTATTTATAAAGAACAAGGTCAAATCTTATTGTTGCGTTTAGCACAAGATTTGGAAGAATTCGGTAAAGTGGAAGCCATGCCCGTGTTAGAAGGAAAGCGTATGATTATGTTCATCGCGCCGAAAAAAAAAGGTAAATAAGTGACCGAGAGACTAAGCTAGTGAACAACTGAAAAAAAACTCAGAAACTAAGCAACTCAGCAACTTCAAAAAAGTAAGTAAGTTAAATTAAATAAACTAGGAAAAAATGCCTAAAATGAAAACAAAATCCAGTGCTAAGAAGCGATTCAAAGTAACTGGTTCCGGAAAAATCAAAAGAAAACACGCTTTCAAAAGTCACATCTTGACCAAGAAATCTAAAAAGCGTAAACTAGCGTTAACTCACTCTGCTTTGGTTCACCAATCAGATATGAAAAGCGTTAAAGAACAATTAAGAATTATCTAATCGCTAACAGCCAACAGCTGCGAGCCTTTAACTTTCTTTAGGTTAAAAAATCATTTAATAACCTTGGAGTACGGCCTTAAGTTCCCTTGATTCAATTCGGGACGCCTGCTACAAAAAACACACAAAATTATGCCAAGATCAGTAAATTCAGTTGCTAAAAGAGCAAGAAGAAAAAAGATAATGAAGCAAGCCAAAGGTTTCTTTGGTAGACGTAAAAACGTTTGGACAGTTGCTAAAAACGCAGTAGAAAAAGCTATGCTTTATGCTTACCGCGACAGAAAGCAAAACAAAAGAAACTTCCGAGCTTTATGGATTCAGCGTATCAACGCCGGAGCTCGTTTGGAAGGAATGAGTTACTCACAATTCATGGGATTAGTTAAGAAAAACGGTATCGAATTGAACCGTAAAGTATTGGCTGATTTAGCTATGAATCACCCGGAAGCTTTCAAAGCTATCGTGAATAAAGTGAAATAAAAACGTTTGTACAACCACGATTTAACTTACTTATAATAGAAAATCCCGGCTAGTCCGGGATTTTTTTTTGCACTATTCCAAAATAGCTGATGCAATAAACAAAAAAATATTCAAAATGAGTTGATTATTTCTCCCTAAAATTAGAATTATATCACAATTTGTTTAACTTTGAAAATCCCCGAATTTCATCCTTGAATAATTAAAAACATTTTTAAAAAGATTTCAATTAAACAGGTATGTTTATGAGTGGAAATATGATTATAACAAACACTATTGATTATCAAAAGCTGTTTGTGGAATTACCGGGTTTATACATTATACTCTCAACTGATTTAACCATAATGGATGTCAGTGAAAAATTGACAAAAGCTTCGGGTATACATCGGTTAGACATGATAGGAAAAAATTTATTTGTGGTTTTTCCCGAAAACCCTGAAGATATAATTGCTGATGGCCAATCTAACTTGAAATACTCCTTGTATTATGTGCTCAAACATAAAACTGCTCATACCATGGCTGTCCAACGGTATGATGTAAAAAATTTAGAGGGAATATTTGAGGAACGTTATTGGTGTCCTGTCAACAAACCGGTTTTGGATGAAAATGGCGATGTACTATACATCATCCATCGTGTAGAAGAAGTAACCGATTTTGTTCAGTTGTCTGAAGTATCTGAAAAGACAGTCCAACAAAACACTAAATTAGAAAGTCAAATAGAGCGCATGAAAATTGAAATCATTAAGCGCACTAAAGAATTAGAAAAACTCAATGCCCAACTTGATGAGAAAGTCAGCTTAAGAACGCAACATTTAGAAGAAGCCAATAAAACTATAGGAAAGAATGTTGTGGCACTGACCCATCAAAAAAAACAGTTGGAAGATTTTTGTAATATCATCTCTCACAATTTAAGAGCACCGTTGGTCAATATTTCAATGCTGGTTGAAATGGTTGCCGAAAATTCTACCAATGAAGAAAACATCATCTTTCTGGAGAAGTTAGACAAAGCGGCTAAAAATCTCAACGAGACATTTAACGAACTTGTGGAATCCATACAAATTACTCAAGACACTGAAATTCCACATGAGGAAATTGAATTGGAAAGTTTTACCAATGGCATTATCGATAGTTTGCATGGAGAAATTAATAAAACACAGGCTATTATTGAACTGGACTTCAGTAAAGCGCCTACACTGTGCTTCCCGGTTAACTACATGAGAAGCATATTGCAAAACTTAATCAGCAATTCACTCAAATACTCATCGCCGGAAAGAAGACCTATCATTAAAATTAGTTCACAACCGAAGAAAGACAGTATCATCCTCAGCATCTCCGATAACGGCTTAGGATTAGACCTGGAAAAACACAGTGAAAATTTATTCAAAATCCGAAAGGTCTTCCATAATCATCCCGGTGCTAAAGGATTTGGACTATTTATAACAAAATCACAAGTAACCGCTTTAGGCGGCAAAATTTGGGTGGAAAGTCAACCCGATGTAGGCAGTACTTTTCACGTAGAACTTATCAACCAATAATATGAAATCACCCAGTAATATAATGCTTATTGATGACGATGAAATCTTCACGTACATCATCAAAAAAATCATAGAAGAATCTGAAATAGCCGAACAAATTAGCATTTTCAGCAACGGTAGAGATGCCATAAATTACCTGACAGAAGTGGCCGAAGAAGAAACATTGTTGCCGAAAGTCATCTTCTTAGATTTAAACATGCCTTTATTGGACGGCTGGGGATTTCTGGATGAATATATCCGATTAAAACCAAAAATGTGCAAAAAAATCAACTTGTATGTCATCACTTCATCGGTTTCAACTTACGATCATGAGAAGTCAAAAGAATACAGTGACATCACCGATTTTATTGTAAAACCCTTAGCCAAAGAAAAATTCATCTCTATTGTCAAAAAAATGTCAAACGGTTAGGAGATGACATGCAAAACCTAACTTAACTTTCACTAGTTAAAAAAATCTTAACTTTCTTATAAATCTGCAAATTAATAGTAATTTGCTAGGGTTTTATCATTATCTATTCATCAATACATTTACCAAAAAAAATTATGAGCAAAATCAGACTCTCATTGTTTTTCTCTATGGCCTTTCTAGTGTGTTCCGGTGTATCCGTTGCACAAGAGAAATCGGATCGAAAAAAGAAAAATAAAAAGGAATTGGCTACGACCAAAACAGACTCGGTTAAAGAGAAAAAAGCACCTAAACTCTCTATCGCAGACAAAGTAAAAAGCTGCAAAAAAACCGAAGGATTATTTACCATTTACCAAGATACGGTAACCGGAAGTATCCAACTCTACATCAAAAAAAACCAACTTAACAAGGAATTCATCTATCAAAGTTATTCGATGAATGGTCCGACTACTTTGGGGTTGAACCAAAGTATGCACAGAGCAACAAATGTCTTTAACATCAAAAAAGCCAACGATAAAATCGAATTTGGCTTGGTAAACACTAATTTTTACTACGACAAAAACAACGCAGTAAGCAAAACCGCCGGCACTGATATAGCCGAAGCCATTTTCCTAGCTGAAAAAGTTGTAGCCAAAGACAGCACAGGATTTTTAATTGCGGCCGACGGTTTATTCATCAGTGAAAAACTAGATCCTGTTAAACCTATCATGCCTCCGGGAATGCCTCCGGGAGCCGTTTTCAATTTAGGAAACTTTAATTCCGCCAAATCAAAATACCACAGCATTCGCTCTTACCCAAATAATACTGACGTAACAGTAGATTTGGCCTACGATAATCCTGCTCCGTTTAATGGCGGAGGCGAAGACATTACGGATGCTCGTTACGTTCGCGTTCGCATCCAGCACACCTTCTTAGAAATGCCGGAGAACAAATTCCGACCAAGAAAAGACGATCCGCGTGTTGGGTATTTCGGGCAAGCGGTAACCGATTTAACCAGCGTAAAAGCTACGCCTTACAAAGACATCATCAACCGTTGGTATTTGACCAAAAAAGATCCGAATGCAGCCATCAGTGAGCCGGTTGAACCTATAGTTTGGTGGATTGAAAACACCACGCCTGTGGAATACCGCCAAACCGTAATGGAAGCCGGAAACAAATGGAATGAAGCTTTTGAAAAAGCCGGATTTAAAAATGCCGTGGTAATGAAAATCCAACCCGATGATGCCGATTGGGATGCGGGCGATGTGCGTTACAATGTAATCCGTTGGGTATCGTCTGCTTATCCAAGCTATGGCGCTATCGGACCAAGTTTTGCCAATCCGAGAACCGGACAAATTTTAGGTTCCGATATCACTATCGAATGGTATTCAGGTAGCAGCACGCCAACCATGGACGAATTATTTTCGTTTAAAAATGAAGGTGCAAGCGAAGCCATAAATGCTCATTTCCACAATGACGGAACCGCTTGTACTTTAGCCAACGAGCTGAAAAGCCAGTTCTTAATGGGAACCACTTTTGCCGAAGTGAATTCGGAAGATCCGAAAACCATTTCCAGAGCACACAAAGAATTTTTATACTATTTAGTATTGCACGAAATGGGGCATACTTTAGGTTTAAATCACAATATGAAATCGAGCCAGATGTTAAGTCCGAACGACTTACACAACACCGCTATTACGGAAAAAATTGGTTTGATTGGTTCAGTAATGGATTATCCTGCCATCAACTTGGCTACGGATAAAACCAAACAAGGAAACTTCTACACTACCAAACCGGGACCATACGATTTATGGGCCATCGAATTCGGTTACAAAGAATTTGACGAAAAAACTGAAGAAGCCGAATTGCAAAAAATCTTAAGCCGAAGCACAGATCCTAACTTAGCTTTTGGTAACGATGCAGATGACATGAGATCTCCGGGAAAAGCCATCGACCCAAGAGTTATGGTGAATGACTTGAGTAGCGATGCCATAGGAAATGCTGAAGAACGCTTCAAAATTGTGAACAGCATAATGCCAAAATTAAAAGGCAAATACAGTAAAAACGGTGAAAGCTATGCCGAATTGAGAAGTCGTTTCAACATGCTTAACGGACAAAGAAGAAATATGGCTGCAGTGGTTAGCCGTTATGTTGGTGGTGTGTTTATCGACCGTAGTTTTGTGGGACAAAATTCCACTGTTAAACCATTCACTCCGGTTTCTAAAGTGCAACAAAAAAGAGCTATTGAAGTTTTAAACAAATATGTTTTAGCGCCAAATGCTTTCGATGCAGATGTTTCATTGTATCCTTACTTACAAATGCAAAGACGTGGATTCAATTTCTTCTCAGGAACTGAAGATCCTAAACTGAATGCCATTTACCAATCTATTCAAACCGATGCTACGTTAGGTCATATTTTGCATCCGACTACTTTACAAAGAATTTCCAACACCAGTATGTATGGTAATACTTATTCGGTAGCCGAAGTGATGACCGATTTAACCAACGGTGTATTCAAAGCGGATTTGGTGGGTAAAGTAAACATGCACCGTCAATATTTGCAGACTTACTTTGTAAAAGAAGTGATTGAAATTGCCGATGTAAACGATCCTAAAAACCGTCACGATGACATTTCAAGAGCTGCTGCCCGTCAAACCTTGAAGAAAATCAAATTGATGTTAGCTACCGCTACTTCTGCTGATGAAAGCACTAGAGCGCACAGAAACTACCTTAGTTTCTTAATTGAAAACGCACTGGCTATCAAATAAAAAAAATGCTCCTAAAACAAAAATCCCAATCTGATTAGATTGGGATTTTTCAATTACTTTCCTGAAACTTACCTGATATCGTTCCACTCACGGTTATTACTTCCGTAGAACCATTTCCTTGATTTCCCTTGACGCTGTTGAATGTCAAAGTATACCTATTGTTCCCCAAATCTTCAACCGTCACACTTCCATTATAAAGCAAATAACTATCGGTAAATCGGGTATAATTCCCTGTACCTTGAATACCATTAATTAAATAGGTTCCTGATGCATCTTCTTGTGACAAAGGATAAATCACTTTTACCACCATGATATGTTGATTCTGAGGTGAACTGCTATTACTTCCCAATACAAAAACCGTGGCGTTTTCGAACGACTGATTATCCGGATAAGCCGTTATTTCTGAAGGAATGAACTGTTCACCATCAATATCTATTGAAGAAGTAAATGCGGTACTGTCGCCTCCGTCAGAAGAGCAACCTGTCATAATAGTACCGAGTAATAAAATGGATGAGATAATTTTTTTCATACTATATGGTTAATTAAAAACTTCTTCGTTCTCTCCGTCAAAACTGGCAAACACCATACTAGGATGCGAATCCTGATGAAAAATATTCCCTTTACTGTCGATTGCAATCGCACCGGCAAATCCATCATAAGGTTTGAGTTCGTTGAACGTTTTCTCAAAAGCTTCCGCTAACGTAAAACCATCCGTAACACGGGTCACAATTTTAGCCGCAACTGCTCCGCTTACAATATCTTCTCCAACACCGGTTAAACTAACCCCGCAAAATGCGTTGGCGTAATTTCCGGCCACCGTAGCCGAATCTGAAATCCTGCCCGGAATTTCAAATCCTTTCCCTCCGGTTGATGTAGCTACGGCAATTTTTCCATTGGCATCTAAAACAACACAACCTACCGTTCCTAATCCTTTGGAAGCCAATTTGGCTTCATACTCGGCACGACGCTGAGGAATTTCTGTAGAAAATTTTTCAAATCCGTGTTGGCGAGCAAAATTTGTTGCGCCACTTCCGCCCAATACTTTATCGTCATAATCCAACAACACTTGGGCGACTTGTACCGGATTCTTCACTTCTTCTATGTTAATCACACCGCTCATTTTTTGAGTCGAACCGTCCATCAAAGACGCACTCATGCGAATTTTACCATCGCTTTGAATTTGGGAACCGATACCGGCATTAAACAAAGCATCGTCTTCCAATTGCGAAACCGCATATACTACCGTTTCCAAAGCCGAGTGGTTTTGCAAATAAGCATAGGCCTCTTTAACAATGCGCAATAAAGCTTGTTGTTTGGCGATTTTGGTTTCGAGATTGGTAGAAGATTCAGAGAAAAATCCGCCGTGGATGATTATTTTCATTTTGAGATATTAGATATTAGATATCAAATATGCTTGAGTTTCAATTCATATTTAATATCTAAAATTTGATATTTAAAATTTAAACGTATTGTGAAGATTTAATCGTCATTTTAAAAGTATCCAAATCGAAAGTATCGTTTTTACTCATCACGTGAGTCACCAAATGATTGATAGAGATGGGTTGACCGAGTTCAACTTGGGTTAAATTCGTGTCTTTAATCTCGCGACCATCGACCAAAATAACCAAACCGGAACCCAAAGCTTCCATTTGTCGACCATTGGTTATCAATAAACCGGTGTCTTCTCCTAAACCAATACCCAGTACTTTCGGATTGCCAACAACAGCTTGGAACAAACGACCGATACGACCTCTTTGCACAAAATGGGTGTCAATCACCACATCGTCAATCAAACCCAAACCGGACGTTATTTTAACTTCTCCCTTTAGCAAAGCTTCATGACTGCTGCCTTGGTAAATCATATTATTGGAAGCAGCAGCAGCACCGGCAGAAGTTCCGGCGTACACAAAATCTTCGTTTCGGTATTTGCTGATTAACAAATCATCGAAAGGCGTTCCACCTAAAATCGAAGTCAATCGCAACTGATCTCCACCGGTAAACATGACCACATCAGCTGCTTTCAATCGGTTTAAAATTTCAGGCTCTGAGGCTTGTTCTCTTCTTTCAATGTGCAATACATCAACATTGTGTGCACCTAAATAATTGAAGGCTTTCACGTATTCAGGACCAATTTCACGAGGGATTTTTGAAGCCGTAGTAATCACTTCAATTCTCGACGCTTCTTTATTTTTAGATTCTTTGATGATGCGTTTTAAAATACCTTCTTCAAAGAAATTTAAATTCTGTGGAGCACTTTTGTCCAAATCGGTTTCAGTAAAACTTCCTTTGTCAACCGCACCGCCAATTATAATAAGTTTGCCTTGTATATTCATGTCGGTAAAATTAGAAAAAACTTAAAACTTACCAACCTTTTTTACGTTTTTTGAACCCAATTTATCAACGAACTTATCAAGAAACGGTATTGGCAAATTGTGTTATATTTGCGCTATGGAAACCAATCAAACCCGTATTAATAAATTCCTTTCCGAGAGCGGTTACTGTTCCCGTCGTGAAGCCGACAAATTATTGGAACAAGGTCGCATTACCATCAATGGAAAAGTTCCTGAATTGGGCACTAAAGTTTCGGTTGAGGATGAAATTAGAGTAGACGGAAAACTCATCCTGGAGAAAACCGAAAAACCGGTGTACTTGGCTTTCAACAAACCTGTTGGCATTGAATGTACTACGAATAGAAAAGTCCGCGACAACATTGTAGACTACATCAATTATCCCAAACGTATTTTCCCTATTGGCCGATTAGATAAAGCCAGTGAAGGTTTGATTTTCATGACCGATGACGGCGATATTGTAAACAAAATTCTACGCGCCAGAAACAACCACGAAAAAGAATACATTGTTACGGTGAACCGACCAATAACCGACCGTTTCATAGAACGCATGAGCAACGGTGTTCCTGTTTTAGACACTGTAACCCGAAAATGTAAAGTAGAGCAAATCAGCAAATACGTTTTTCGAATCATTTTAACCCAAGGCTTAAACCGTCAAATTCGTCGTATGTGCGAATATTTAGGTTATGAAGTAACAGCCTTAAAAAGAATTCGAATCATCAATATTTCACTTGATGTGCATGTGGGTCGCTACCGAGAGTTATCCGATGCCGAAATCAAACAATTAAACCAACTCATCGCACCATCGAGTAAGACCGAAGAAGCGAGTTTGCCTAAACCAAAATCCAATTTCAATAGCAGTAACAATTTCAACAACAAACGCTAAATGCTTAAGACCATTTTATACATAGCTTTAGGTGGTGCCATTGGAAGTGTGTTCCGGTTTTTAACTACCGTGTTGGTGTCGAAATTTTGGTCCAATCATTTTCCGTTAGCGACTTTCTTAGCCAATGTTGTCGGTTGTTTTTTGATTGGTTTGTTCATGGGAATTTTAGCCAAAAATCAGCTAGCCGACAGCAATTTAAAATGGTTCCTGATTACCGGATTTTGCGGTGGTTACACAACTTTTTCTACCTTTGGATTGGAAAATTACAACTTGTTTCAAAATCAAAATTCTTTGCTGGCTTTCGGCTATATCGGCTTGAGCATTTTAGTCGGACTTTTTGCCCTTTGGCTCGGACTTTTTGTAACCAAATAAACGCCGTTTCCTGAAAAAAATGTAACTTCGCCCTCTATGAAAAAAGAAGACATTTCAGCCATTCAAGAATTATTGGCTACCCCTAAAAAAATTGCTATTATTCCACACCGAAGTCCAGATGGCGACGCTATGGGCTCTACCCTAGCCTTGTATCATTTCTTATTGAAGCTCAACCACCAACCTACGGTAATTGCACCGAATGACTTTCCGAATTTCTTGGCTTGGTTACCGAGCTCGGAAACAGTGAAAATATATGAAAACGATAAAGCCCATTGTGCACAAATCATACAAGAAGCCGAGTTGGTTTTTACCTTAGATTTTAATGCATTACACCGAACCGGTGAAATGGAACATGTGCTAAATAAAGTTACCGTTCCGATGGTTATGATAGACCACCACCAAAAGCCGGACACTTATGCCAAATACACCTACTCGAATACCGCTTTTGGTTCGACTTGTGAAATGGTGTATAATTTTATCGGCTTTTTGGGTCAAAAAGAATTAATCGACACCACTATTGCGACCTGTATTTACACCGGAATCACCACCGATTCAGGTTCATTTCGCTTTCCTTCTACCACGGGCAATACCCATCGCATAGTGGCGGAACTGATTGACTTAGGCATCAACAACAGTGAAATTCACAATTTGTTGTTCGATAACAATTCGTATAATCGTTTACAGCTATTGGGCCGCGCTTTGCAAAACATGAAAATATATCCGGAATACAAAACCTCGTATATTACACTTTCGCAAAAAGAACTCGATGAATTCCATTACGAAAAAGGCGACACCGAAGGCATTGTAAACTATGGATTAACCATCAAAGGCATTCATTTTACAGCCATTTTTATAGAACACCGAGATGAAAATATCATCAAAATCTCTTTCCGTTCTCAAGGCAATTTTGATGTCAATCAATTTGCGCGCGACCATTTTAACGGTGGCGGACACATTAACGCAGCCGGCGGAAAATCGTATGAGAGCTTAGCCGAAACTGTGAAAAAATTTGAACAATTAATTTCCAAAATAACCATTTAAGCTATGAAAAACGCCTCAAAAATAACTGCCTTATTGCTTGTTTTGGTGAGTTTTATCAGTTGCAAACAACAACAAGCGCGCATGCCGGTTTCTCGTTCTTCGGGCACTTTCATGAAGGAGTCAGTGGAACGCAATAAAAAACTCGTGGCCGGTGAAGAAGCCCAAATCGATTCTATCATCAAAAGCAATCCGCAAATCAAATACATTGCTTCCAAAAAAGGCTATTGGTATCATTACGAAGTCCGCAATGAAAAAGATACCCTTCGCCCTAAAAAAGGAGATGTTGCTTCTTTTGATTATGAAATCAAAGATTTTGACGGGAACGTAGTCTACTCCGAAGTGGAACTAAGACCGCAAACCTATGTGGTAGACAAACAAAACATCATGATGGGCTTGCGTGACGGCATCAAACTCATGCGTAAAAACGAAAAAGTATCTTTCTTATTCCCATCGCATATGGCCTTTGGCTATCATGGTGACAACAAACGCATAGGCTCCAATCAACCCTTAATTTGTACGGTAACGCTACACGATTTTAAGCCTGAAACCAAATTGAAAACAGAAAATTAATTGCAACAATGATCAAGAAACTTTTATTATTGACGCTCGTTTCCATAGCTTTTATCTCTTGTAAAGACGAGCACAAAAACTTAAAAGACGGACTTTACGCCGAAATTGAAACTTCGAAAGGAAATATAATAGTTGAACTCAACTATAAAAAAGCGCCGATTACTGTGGCCAACTTCGTGACACTGGCCGAAGGCAAAAACAATTTCGTAACACCCGATTTAAAAGGCAAACCCTTTTTTGACGGCTTGTTATTTCACCGTGTTATTTCCAACTTTATGATACAAACCGGCGACCCTATCGGAACGGGATCGGGAGATGCCGGTTACAAATGCAAAGATGAGTTCACCGATTTAAAACACGATAAACCAGGCGTGTTGTCTATGGCCAATTCGGGTCCGAACACCAACAGCAGTCAGTTTTTCATTACCCATGTGGAAACCCCTTGGTTGGATGGCAAACATTCCGTTTTTGGTCAGGTTATAGAAGGCCAAGATGTAGTTAATGCCATTGTTCAAGGCGATATGATGAACAGCGTTACCATCATCCGAAAAGGCGAAGACGTGAAAAAATTTGATGCCGTAAAGGTGTTCAATGATTACTTCAAAAAAGAACTTGAAAATCAAAAAAAGCAAGCCTTAATTGATGCCGAAAACAAACGCATTTACGACCAAAAATACAAGGCCGTAAAAGAGCAAAAGGCAATGTATTTCAACCAATTGAAAGAAAGTGCTACAAAAACAAACAGTGGATTCAAGTTTAAAATCTTAAAAGCCACCAATGGAAACAAGCCCAAAGACGGCGCTATGATTTATATGAACTACTCGGGCTTTTTAGAAGACGGTACACTTTTTGACACCAGCGATCCTGAAATAGCCAAACAATTTGGGATGTTTGATGAACAAAGAGCTGTGCAAAACGGTTATTCGAGTTTGCCTTACCAAATGGGTTCTAACAAACTCATTCCGGGATTTGTAGAAGGGGTAAACAAATTAAAATTTGGCGAAAAAGCGGTATTTTTTATACCGAGTAATTTGGGTTACGGCGAACAAGGCGCCGGAGATGTTGTACCACCAAACGCCAATCTGATTTTTGAAGTAGAACTATTAAATAAATAAACCACATTAACCATGAAAATGAAAATCACCATGCTGTGTTTGCTTGTCGCCGGATTGACCAACGGCTTCGCACAAGTTAAAAAAACCGCAGCACCTAAAGGAAAAGCTCCGGTAGCCGTAAAAAAAACGGTTGCTACCACTCCTGCTAATACCAGCAACGAAGGTATTTTTGCTGAAATCGACACAGATAAAGGCAAAATCGTCATTCAGTTGGAATACAAAAAAACGCCAATAACAGTAGCCAATTTCATTTCACTGGCTGAAGGCACCAATGCTTCGGTTACGGATGAAAAGTTAAAAGGCAAACCCTTTTATGACGGATTAAAATTCCACAGAGTCATCACGCTCGGTAACGGTGACCAACAAGATTTCATGGTTCAAGGAGGCGATCCTGCCGGAAATGGTTCCGGTGGTCCTGGCTATGCATTTAAAGATGAATTTACCGATGCCGGTTTTGATAAACCCGGAATTTTGGCTATGGCGAATTCAGGGCCGAAAACCAATGGCTCTCAATTTTTCATCACCGTTGCACCTACCTCTTGGTTGAATCAAAAGCACACTATTTTTGGTTATGTGACTAAAGGAATGGATGTGGTAAATAAAATCAAGCAAAACGATGTAATGAAAAAAGTAAGCATCATTCGCAAAGGTGCTGAAGCTCAAAAATTCAATGCTGCGAAAGTTTTTGCTGACTACATGAATAACAAAGCGGCTGATGAAGCTAAAGAAGCGGCTATTGTTGCCGAAAACAAAAGAAAGCAAGAAGAGTTAGAAAAACAGAAAAAAGAACAATACAACGCAACTTACGGACCGGTAATGAAAGCCAAAGGCACTGCTTTAGCTGAAACTAAACTATCGGCTACCGAAACGGCTACCGGTTTAAAATACAAAGTTTTACAAACGGGTAACGGTAAAAAACCGGCTGAAGGCGCAACGGTTTATATCCACTATGCCGGCTATTTAGAAGACGGAAGTTTGTTCGACAGCAGTTATGAAACCGTTAGCAAAGAGTTTGGTAAATTCGACGAGAACAGAGCCAAACAAAACGGCTACCAACCATTTCCTTTCCAATACGGCAGAAAAGACGGTTTGATTCCCGGATTCTTAGAAGGATTGAACTTGATGAATTTCGGAGATAAATATTTAATCTACATCCCTTCAAAATTGGGCTACGGTGAAAGAGGCGCCGGAAACGTGATTCCGCCAAACTCCAATATCATTTTTGAAATTGAATTGTTTGAATCGATTCCAACGAAATAAGAAAAAAAAGAGTCTCAAAATCGAGACTCTTTTTTTTTATTCCTTTTTATGCATAAACAAATAATACACCGGAATTCCTAAAGCTACTATCACCAATCCTAAACCGGTGTTGACCGTATCATAAATCAATAACGATACGCAAATAGCTGCGGTTAACAATATATACAAAGCCGGAATAACCGGATAGCCGAAAGCTTTATATGGTCTTTCAGCATTAGGTTCTTTCTTTCTAAGGATAAAAATTCCGTAAATGGTAAGGATGTAAAACAATAAAGAGGCAAAAGTCGCATACGTTAACAAATCGCCATACTTCCCTGAAACACATAACAAACAAGCCCAAATGCATTGGAACCAAAGCGCTTTCTCCGGTACATCGAACTTGTTCAATTCGCCTGCTTTTTTGAAAAACAAATTGTCTTTCGCCATCGCATAAAACAAACGACCACCGGATAAAACCAAACCGCTGTTACAGCCAAAAGTAGACACCATAATCAAAGCTGCCATCACAAAAACGCCTATATTGCCCATAATCATATTGGCCGCTGCCGCACCTACTCTATCTTGAGCAGCAAACATAATTCCGTTTTCCACTACCGAACCTTCCGGCGATCCGTTTAAGGGTAATAAGGCTAAGTAAGCGATGTTCGCTAAAATATAAATTACAGTCACGATTAACGTTCCTAAAAACAAACTTCTCGGAATATTTTTCTTCGGATCTTTAATTTCTCCGGCGATGAAAGTCACATTGTTCCAAGCATCACTGGAAAACAAAGAGTTAATGATGGTCGCACCAATAGCTCCAACTAAAGCCACTCCGGTAAGTTTGGTTACAGTAACCGTTTGGGTAGTTTCATCCAAAACCGTTTTGCTGGCTTCCCAAGTGTTGTTGAAATTATTCGAAAACGTATCGGTGCTGAAACCAATGTACAATCCGAAACCAATCAATGCAAATAGCGCGATGAGTTTCGCCGAGGTAAAAACCAACTGTATGACTTTACCGTTTTTTACGCCTTTGGTGTTGATGTATGTGAGCAATACCACGCTTGCCATCGCTAAAACCTGACTGTTTTTAAAGACAAAACTATCGCCTATCCGAAAAATTTCTTCTTGCAATACCGGAAAAAATACCGCAGTGTAATTCGCAAAAGTCACCGCTACAGCGGCAATTACTCCGGTTTGAATCACCGTAAAAACGGTCCAGCCGTAGAGAAAAGAAGCCAACTTTCCGTAAGCGCGTTGGATATATACAAACTGTCCGCCGGCGGTTGGCATCATTCCTGCCAATTCTCCATAACTTAAGGCAGCCGACATGGTCAACAAACCGGTTATAAGCCAAGTGATTAATATCCAGGCAGCGGAACCTAAATCGCGCGCCATGTAAACAGTTACTACAAAAATACCGGATCCTATCATGGAACCGGCAACTATACTGGTGGCATCAATTAGCCCGAGTGAGCGTTTTAATTCTTTTTGTTCTGACATAAGGTTGGTTTAGTGGTTAGTTTTTTCAAATATAGTGAAATAGATGAAAGGGAAAAGGAATAAGGTATAAGTCAAAAATCTAACTTCTAAATGCTGATTTCTACAACTTTTTTGCTTCTTCCCAAAAAACGTCCATTTCGGCTAAAGTCATATCCGCTAAAGGTTTACCTAACTCTGCAGCTTTGCTTTCCAAGTACATGAATCGTTTGATGAATTTTTTATTGGTGCGCTCTAAAGCGTCTTCGGGGTTGACTTTTAGGAATCGGGCGTAATTGATCATAGAGAATAAGACATCACCAAACTCACTTTCAATTTTGTCTTGATTACCAATGTTCACCTCAACTTGTAATTCGTTTAACTCTTCCTGCACTTTGTCCCAAACCTGATGCGGTTCTTCCCAATCAAAGCCTACGCCTTTAACTTTATCCTGAATTCGACTGGCTTTGACCAAAGCCGGTAAACTTTTCGGCACGCCTTCTAAAACCGATTTTTTACCTTCTTTGAGTTTGAGTTTTTCCCAGTTTTGCTTCACTTCTTCTTCGTTAGCCACCACTACATCACCGTAAATATGCGGATGACGATCGATTAATTTATCACAAATACTATTGGCTACATCGGCTATATCGAAGTCGTTGGTTTCGCTACCTATTTTGGCGTAAAACACTATGTGCAATAGCAAATCGCCCAACTCTTTTTTGATTTCCGGCAAATCGTTATCCAAAATCGCATCACCCAATTCGTAGGTTTCTTCGATAGTGAGATGGCGTAAACTCTCGAGGGTTTGCTTTTTATCCCACGGACATTTTTCCCGCAAATCATCCATAATGTCTAATAATCGGTTGAAAGCATCGAGTTGTTGTTGGCGTGTGTTCATTTGGATATTAGATATTAGATTTTAGATATTTAATATTTTGTAGAGTAAAAATAAAAAATCCTATCATTGGGACACAACAATAGGATTTGTATTTATGATGAAGTAATTAACTATTCTTCTTTTTTGGTTTTTTTAGGTGCTTTTTTGGCTTTAGCTTCTTCCTTTACTTCTTTCACCACTTCTTCCTTAATGGCTTCTGCGTTGGCTACTTTTGGCTCTTCTTTAGAAACCAAACCTTTGGCTTGAAGAATATTATACCAATTTAATACTTTCTTGATATCGGATGCATAAACGCGGTCTTCATCGTAATCAGGTAAAATTTCTTTGAAATAGGCTATTAATTTAGCATTGTCTTCTTTGTGAGAAAGTGCCGGACCTTCATTTTCCTTCACAGCAATCGCTCTCATGATTTCAGCTAACGGTTTTTCTTCGCTGTAAGTGTACATCGAAATCTCAGAAAGTAAACTAACATTACTTCGCATTCCAACCGTAATTTTCTTTCCGTCTAATAGGGATTCTGCTAAAAATCCGGAACGGGTTTGTAATTTCAATTCGTATAAACCCGGCTTTCCGGCAATAGCTAAAATTTTATCTACGTTCATTGTCTTAATTTAATTTAGGGCACAAATATATCAAAGTTCAATGGCAAAGTTCAATGGCAATTGTTAATTTTTTCAAATTATTGTTGCCTATTGCCATTGCTATTGTTATAGCAATTATCTTCCTTTTTTATTGGCAAATTTCATCTTGTAATCCGGTCGGGCTTTGCCTTCCATGATGTTTTGCAACTTCTTTTTGATCAGTGTTTTTTTCAAGGTCGAAATTTTATCGGTAAACAAAACACCTTCAATGTGATCGTATTCGTGTTGGATTACGCGAGCAATTAAACCGTCAAAAACTTCTGTTTTCTTGTTGAAATCTTCATCGAAATATTCTAAAGTAATGCGTTCGTTACGGTAAACATCTTCACGCACATCGGGTATACTCAAACAACCTTCGTTAAAACCCCATTCTTCACCTTCTTCTTTCAACATTTTGGCGTTGATAAAAGTACGCTTGAAGGTTTTTAACTGCTCTTGTTCTTCTTTCGACAAATCGTCGCTGTCACTGAAAGGCTCCGTATCAATCACGAACAATCTGATAGCCAAACCTACCTGAGGCGCAGCCAATCCAACACCGTACGCATTGTACATCGTGTCATACATATTAGCGATAATTTCTTTTAAGTTGGGATAATCGGGCGTAATTTCCGCGCCTACTTGTCTTAAAACCGGTTCACCGTATCCGTAAATGGGAATAATCATTTGATTTGGATTTTGAAATAAGGAATTCAGATTATGAAAAATGACAATCTGCTTTCTGATTTAAAGCAGCAAAAGTAACAAAATTATATCATTTTTCGCGAGAGATAATCTTGGAGTAAAATCGTAGCCGCAATTTCATCGACCAATGCTTTGTTTTGGCGTTGTTTTTTTGAAAGTCCGCTGTCAATCATAGTTTGAAAAGCCATTTTCGAGGTAAAACGTTCGTCTACCCTTTCCACTTTTATCCCCGGAAAAGCTAAGGTAAAATCGGCTACAAACTTTTCAATGATTGGCGCACTTTCAGAAGGTTGACCGTTCATTTGTTTGGGTTCGCCAATCAAGACTTTAGTTACCGATTCTTTGGTGAAATAGTCCTTTAAAAAGGCGATAGCTTTATCCGACGGAATTGTAGTTAAGCCTGAGGCTATGATTTGTAATTCATCGGTGACCGCTATACCGGTTCTTTTAATTCCGTAATCTATGGCTATAATTCTGGGCATTCGAAATTAATTTATCGGCTCAAAGGTAGCCAAAACCGTTGTCTTTCCTTTTTGGAATTTCAGAATATTGTCTTTTAAGCTGTATCGGTCAGTTTGCTCTAGTGCTTTAGCAAAGCGTGATTCTAATTCCATATTCGGGCAAGCCATTCGCGTCATAATCGCATTGGAAAACGACAAACCAAAAGCAGACGGCATTACATAACTGCCGGCAATGCTGTTACATCCGGCATAAGCCGTAAACCTTCCGTCTTTGGAATTCAACTTGATAAAATAATCTTTACTTCCGTTTTGTTTGACAATCTTACCGTTTAAGGTCATCAATCGCCATTTGGTTTCAGCCAATGTTGCTTTTCCAACTGCAGGATTTACCTTTTTGATTATCGTTTGGGCTTCCATACGATTGTTGAGATTGACTTTAGTAGCGTTAGAATTGTCTGTTACATCCGTTTGAACTTCGCTACTTTGTTTGGACAAAACGTATTGTAAAGCGAGTTTACCAGTGATTAATTTACCCGATAAGTCTAATTGGGTGATTTTATTTTCGCCCACAAAATACTGATTCGGAGCATTGTCAATTCCGTTTAAAATGATTTTAACACCATTGGCATCCCAAGTAAAGGTTCCTTTCTGTTCAAAAACTTTGTCGCCTTTTCCCAAATAACGGGTTTGTAGTTTATAAGTATTGTTTTCATTGATGCATAGTACCGTTTCCAATCCTTCACAATCAGCACAAGGCAAAACACCTTTATAGGTTCCGATGTAATCCAACGATTTTCTGGCATGGTGCGCCGCTTCTTTCACAAGGGAATCCATTTTGGCTATCGAATCTTGAGCGGAAGGCTGACTTTCTGCTTGTTTTTGACAGCTCAAAAACATTGAAAATAAAGCAATTAAAAGCAAAGAATTACTTCTCATGGACAATATATTTATTGGTTTTAAGGTTAGAACAAACTTACTTAATCTGATTTGTTGACAGTACACTTTAACATTTTTTTGATTTAAAGAATTGCGTTGCAACTTTCTAAAAATGAAACTATCTTTGCCACTCATGCCTTTTGGGCCATCATCAAAAAGTTAAATTTGTAAACATGACTACACTACAAAATACCATAGAAAAAGCTTGGGACAACCGTGCTTTGTTACAAGAAGAAACGACTACTAATGCCATACGCGAAGTCATTGCAATGTTAGATGCCGGAACCTTGCGCGTTGCCGAACCAACCGCTAACGGATGGCAAGTAAACGAATGGGTAAAGAAGGCTGTTGTAATGTATTTCCCTATCCAAAAAATGGAAACTTGGGAAGCCGGAATTTTTGAATACCACGACAAAATGTTATTGAAAACCGGTTATGCCGAAAAAGGCATTCGCGTAGTCCCTCCGGCGACCGCTCGTTATGGCGCTTACATTTCTAAAGGCGTTATTTTGATGCCAAGTTACGTGAACATCGGTGCTTATGTAGATGAAGGAACCATGGTGGATACTTGGGCTACTGTAGGTAGTTGCGCGCAAATTGGGAAAGACGTTCACCTTTCCGGAGGTGTTGGGATTGGCGGTGTTTTAGAACCGTTACAAGCTGCTCCTGTAATTATTGAAGATGGCGCTTTTATCGGTTCCAGATGTATAGTAGTGGAAGGTGTTCATGTGGGCAAAGAAGCGGTTTTGGGTGCTAATGTATGTTTGACCGCATCGACTAAAATTATCGACGTGACCGGTTCGGAACCGAAAGAATACAAAGGCTATGTGCCGGAGCGTTCTGTAGTCATTCCGGGTAGTTATACCAAATCATTTGCCGCCGGTGATTACCAAGTGCCGTGTGCTTTAATCATCGGCACTCGCAAACCATCGACCGACTTAAAAACCTCTCTCAACAATGCGTTAAGAGAATACGACGTAGCTGTTTAATTTTAAATATCAGAAATTAGATTTTAAACCTAAATCTAATATTTGAAATCTAATATCAAATATTCCTTATGAAAGTACTGGTAATACAAATCAAAATGATTGGCGATGTGTTGGCCAGTACGGTCATTTGTGAAACGATTAAAAAAAATCTTCTCGGAGCCGAAGTTCATTATCTGATTCAGAAAAACACTTTTCCTGTGGTTGATAACAATCCGTTTATAGACAAAGTCCTTTTCTTCGAACCGCAGGAACACAAAGGATTTCTGAACTTGTATCGCTTTGGTAAAAGCCTGAAAAAAGAGCAATACGACATCGTTATTGACGCTTATTGCAAATGGGACAGTATTTTACCGGCTTATTTTTCGGGTGCCAAAACCATCGTCGGACATTACAAATGGTACACCCAATTTTTCTATACCAAAACCGTTGTGCCTGATGCCGATTGCAATGCAACAGCCAATGCCTATCGTTTATTGCTTTCTAAAACGGCTTTGGGTAAAGAAGTGGAAATGATTTATCCACAGATTCATTTGCGTGAAGAGGAAAAGGAAAAAGCTAAAAGTGCCATCAAAGAAAATTGCGACACTTCCAAACCGATTTTTATGATTGGGATTTTAGGTAGCGGAAAAAACAAAAGTTTGCCACCAAAATACATGGCCGAAACGTTAGACCTGATTACAAATACCAAAGACGTTCAATTGCTTTTCAATTATATGCCGAATCAATTGGAAGAGGTAAAAGCCATTTATGATTTGTGTGCCGAATCAACTCAGCAGAAAATCAACTTGGATTTTTATGCCAAAGGTTTAAGAGATTTTATCGCCCTACAATCACAATGTGATGCGCTGATAGGCAATGAAGGCGGCGCTACCAATATGGCCAAGGCTTTAAATGTGCCTACGTTTACCATCTACGCGCCTTGGATTAACCGAACTTCATGGAATATCAAGGAAGAAACCGGATTTTACGATATCGTACATTTGAGTGATTACTATCCGGAATTGTATCAAAAACATGCCAAAAACTACAAAGCATTGGCTTTTGAATGGTACGAAAAATTGAAACCGGAGTTGTATGCCGATAAATTAAAAGCGTTTGTGCTTAGAGTGACGAAGTAAACTTGTCCAAATACCATTGCACTTGTTGTTCCAACCCTTTTTTGAACGTTACTTTCGGTTCGTAGTCCAATAATTTTCTGGCTTTATCAATCACCGCCGAGGTTTTTTCTTGGTCGCCTTTACGCGCCGGTTTGTGATCGACAATCAACTTTTTATGCATAATTTCTTCTACCAAGTTGATGCCTTCTTGGGTAGTATGCACTTCGTCGGTACCCAAATTGATGATTTCACCGTTCACTTCCTCTTCTTTCCCGATAATAGCCACTAAGCCATCCACGATGTCACCTACATAAGTAAAACTTCTTTCGTGTTTAACACTGCCTTCGAAAAGCGGAAAAGGTTTATCGGAATACAAATTCTCTATGAGTTTGGTGTATAATTTTTCCGGACGTTCTCTAGGTCCGTAAACAGAATACAAACGAATAGAACAAGCCTTTAACTTACCCAAACGTTGTTGCCCTAAGACCAATTGCTCGGCTGCTAACTTAGTACTGCCGTAGAAAGAGATAGGTTTCGCCGGTACATTTTCATCCACATTAGCCACCAAACCGTACACGGAAGAAGTCGCTATATTGATAAAAGATTTTAAATTCGGATTGTAATTGGCTACCGCATCGAGTAAGTTTTGGGTAGCAAAAATATTGTTAGTCACATAATCGCTTAGTGGCGTTTCGGCTGAAATTCCGGGCTGCGCGGCTAAGTGATAAATATAATCGTAAGGATTTTTGAAAACCGTTTGCAAGTTGTCATTCAAATCAATTTCAATAACGTCAATGCCTTTGGCTTTCAAATCGGAAGCATTTAAACGTTTTAAAGCCGGACTGTAATAATCGTTAAAATTATCCAATCCCACTACTTCATGACCTAAATCGCGTAGTTTTTCACAAAGATGTGAGGCGATAAAACCTGCTGCTCCGGTGACTAATATCCTCATGAACTAAATGTTGTCTTTTTTTATACCGTAAGGCGTCCAAACTATTTTTTTGTCTTTTACTTCTTTGCGGATGGCCAAATTAGCCGCTAATGATTCCGGTGTTTTATAGCCACGCGGATGATCCAAATGCAATACGATGGCTTTGTGTCGGATTTGCTTTCCCTTGATGCCGTTATTTTCCAAACGTTCTCCGAATTCTCTATCCGGCCCACCGTATTTCATGCGTTCGTCATAACCGTTAATGGCAATCATGTCTTCGCGAAAACCTGAAGAATTACAATTGTTGAATGAGGCATTAGTAGGGGAAATAAAGTCTAATATATTCGCCGACAAATCATTTGCGCCAATTTTTAAAGCATTCGACAGGTTGAGTTTGTCGATGCTTTTCAGCCATTTCAAATCGAAACATCTACCGGAAAGTATATCATCTTTGGCAATTTCTTTACTCAACTTCATCGATAATTTGCAATAGCCTCCGGAGAGAAATCTACCTTTTTGGGCATATTTAGCGTGAATTTCCACAAAATCTTTTCGCGGAATACAATCACCGTCAGTCATAATAATGTACTCGTGAGCCGCTTCCATGATCGCCACATTTAAAATTTCCTGACGGCGATACCCTTGGTCTTCGTGCCACAAATGACGCACCGGAACCGGATAATTTTGGTCATAACTGTCAATCAATTCCTTGGTTGAAGGTCGAGAACCGTCGTCGGCAATAATCAATTCAAAGTCTTTGTAAGTTTGAACACTGTAGCCGATTAATACTTTCTCTAACCATTCTTCGGCATTGTAAGTACTAACAATAACTGATATTTTCATATTGGGTAATTATGTTGCAAAGGTAATTATATTTTCAATTTATCAATCCCATTCTCAATTCGGATTACTTTATGCTTTTTATTGTAGCGTCGGATTGCCATATTGTGCTTTATTTTTTCGGCATTGGCATAGCCTCGGGCGTGATCCAAATGGAGGCAAATGGCACTGTACCGTATTTGTTTAGACAACATACCGTTGTTAAACATGCGCTCTCCCAATTCGCGGTCCATACCGCCGTAATCCATAGCCTCGTTAAAACCATTTACCGCCAAAATATCTTCTTTGAATCCCGAAGAATTGTGACCGTTCCAAGAGCGTTTGGTTGGCGTTATCCAATTCATAAAAGCCGCGAAATATTTATTGTGGGTAAGCTTTGACAACTTAAAATTGGTTTTCAAGCCTTTTTTCAAAAGCCAAGTTATTTCAAAACATTTTTGATTCAGTATGTCTTGGTCTGTAATCGATTCGGAGATAGCCATAGGCAATTTAAAATAGCCGCCGGACAGGAAAAAACCGGTTTCTCTTTCCTTGAGATGAACCGCAACAAAATCCTTTCGCGGGACGCAATCTCCATCCGTAAAAAGCAAATAATCGGCACCCGATTGCAAAATAGCTTTGTTCAAAATTCTCGACTTTCGGAACCCTTTATCTTCGTGCCAAACATGCACAATCGGATAGGCAAACTTCCCTTGAAATTGCGCTATAATCTCGGCAGTTTTGGCCGTAGAACCATCATCGGCGATGACCACTTCAAAATCGGTTTCGGTTTGCACGGTGTAGCCCAAAAGCACTTTGCGCAGCCATTCTTCCGAATTGTAAGTGGTAATAATTACTGATAATTTCATCTACGATTAAAAGGGAAAAATACGATTTTTCGAGGAACAACCTCGGCTTTTCTTGGTAATTTTTTTGAATGATCCTAGCGGTAAAAGTAACCAATTGGCTTTTAGACTCAAACAAAATGATTATTTTTGAAAAAAAAATATGATTTTTGAGCATTACCTCATCACCCGATTCAATCTGAAAAATCCCAAGTGGAAGTTCACCAAAAACAATGAATTGCTGCTGAATGACCAATGGATGGACGAAAGAATGGCGCTTTTTGCCGACTTTTGTTTGCCTTCGGTAGTGGCACAAACAAACAAAAATTTCAAATGGCTGTTGTATTTTGATACCGATACTTCCGAAAAGCACCGTGCTCAAATCACCGAATTACTCCAACCACATCCTTTTATAGAAGCCCATTACATCGATGGCATGCCGATGTTGGTTGAATCAATCCGCCAATACATTGCAACTCATGTTAAAAAGGAGTATCTCATTACGTCTCGCATTGATAACGACGATAGCATCAGCAAACATTTTATAGAAACCATACAATCAAAATTCGACAAACAAGAACATTTAGCAGTAGATGTAACGGCCGGTTATACTTTAAACTTATCTCCGGTTATGATAGGCAAAAAAGAGCATTTGTTTAATCCGTTCATGAGCTTGATTGAAAAAACAGCCAACGCTAAAACGGTTTGGTTTTACGACCACAATATGTGGAAAAAAGAAAAAAATATCATTCACTTATCGCATCCGAGATTATGGATGTCCAACATACATGAAAAGAACAAAGTAAATGAGTTTGACGGCTACGGCAACATCAATTGGGACAAAGTGAGTCAGGATTTCATTCTTTCTCCTGAAAAAAATGGCGAAATCGCTGCAGCGGTGATTCCGCAATCAAAATGGCGTTGGTTGAGTTGTAAGAACCAACTTTATGTTACTTTTGGCTTCTATTTAAAACTCATCAAAAAGAAATTAGGACTTTATAAAATCAAATAACACATGAAAATTGTAATTCTCGCGGCCGGCATTGGCTCCCGACTCGGAAATCCGTTTCCAAAACCGCTTACGACACTAGATGACGGTAAAAGCATTATGGAAAGACAAATTGACAACATCACTCAATATTTTGATATCAATGACATTTTCATAGTGGTTGGTTTTAAAAAGGAATTGATTATGGAACGCTTTGATGAAGTGGCTTACGTATACAATCCGTTATTTGACTGTACCAATACTTCGAAAAGTTTATTGAAAGTCCTGAAAAAATTCAAAAACGAACCCGTACTTTGGTTCAACGGAGATGTGGTTTTTGATGCCAAATTGTTGTCCGAACTAATGCCTACCATCAAAGAAGACAAATCTTTCGTAGCGGTAAATACCTCTCGAGTTTCAGATGAAGAAGTCAAATATACCTTAACCGACGGTTACATTGATGAATTGTCCAAAGTAGTTAAAAACGGTTTGGGCGAAGCAGTCGGCATCAATTTTATCAGTTCGGGCGATTTGCAATCGTTTGTCAATCGTTTGGAAGAAGTAGACGACAACGATTACTTTGAAAGAGGTTTGGAATTGGCCATTCAACGCGATAATTTAAAAATCAAACCCATAGATATTTCAAAGTACGATTGCATTGAAGTAGATTTCAAAGAAGATTTAGCCAACGCCAATCAATTACTGAAAAAATAATGAGAACCGTACTTTTTTGCGAACATGCTTATGCTTTCGGTATTTTAGAACCGATTGCCGATGTGTTGAAAGCAAAGCAATACGACTATGTTTGGTTTACCACCAAAGCCTTAGCACCAAAGTTTCCCTTTAAAAATGAGCCGCATATCAGCAGCATGTCTGAATTGAGAAAATTTAAAAGTGACTGTCTTTTCATTCCCGGAAATTACTCGCCCTTTTACATCAGAGGTTACAAAGCCCAAGTATTTCATGGCTTGGCCGGTGAAAAAGCCTCCCATTTTAAAGTCAGAGGCTACTTTGATGTTTACCTGACACAAGGCCCGTATTTCACTGAGCGCTTCAACCAAATCAAAGCCAAACACCAAAACTTTGAAGTCATTGAAACCGGCTGGTGCAAACTCGATGTTTACGAAAAAAACAAGCAAAGTTATTTAGCCGAAAAAGCCGAATTACTCCAAAAACACAACGCCAAAAAACTACTGGTCTTTGCGCCTACACACAATGTAAGTATGAATTGCGCGCCGTTTTTAGTCGCTGAATTTGAACAATTGGCTTCTAATAAAGACTATCTGATTGTGGTGAAATTCCACGATTTAACAAAGCCCGAAGTGATGACGGCTTACCACGAATTGGCAGCCAAACACGACAACATCGTAATGTCGAAAGACCCGAATATCAGCAAACTCATTTACATTGGCGATTTGCTCATCAGTGATACTTCGTCGGTGGTATACGAATTTATTTTGTTAGATAAACCGGTGCTGACATTCAAATCAAAGGCTGAAAATATTTTGTGGGATGATGCTAAAGAATACAGCGGTCTAGCCGAAAAAGTGGAAGCCAATTTGACCCTTGACGCCTTTAAAGACCAAAGAGAAAAAGTAATAGCAGCTTATCATCCATACCACGACGGCAAATCATCATTGCGTATGATTGAAGCCGTAGAAAAAATGATCGCCGAAAAAGGCGTGCCCAAATACCGTAAAATGGGACTTGATCGAATGATAGAATCCCTCAAGATTTTCAACATAAAAAATCGCTAATGAACAATCCCAACGAAGAAGTACACAAAGCGTTTGAAGTAATACAAAACGGTGGCATCATCCTCTATCCTACCGATACCGTTTGGGGAATAGGCTGTGATGCGACCAATGCGGAAGCCGTCAAAAAAATATACGCTTTAAAACAACGCGAGGAAACCAAGAGTATGATAGTGTTGATGAATGGCGAAAAGATGATGTACAACGTTTTCAAAGACATTCCGGAAGTGGCTTGGCAAATCCTGGATTTTTCCGAAAAGCCAACGACCTTAATCTTAGATAATCCCAGAAATGTGGCTGCTAATATTATTGCCGATGACAAAACCTTGGGCGTCAGAATCGTGAAAGAGCCGTTCTGCTTTAAGTTGATGGAACGCATGAAAAAACCGTTGGTTTCCACTTCTGCCAATATTTCCGGACAACCTACACCAAAATCTTTTAAAGAAATCAGCCCTGAAATTATAAACGGTGTAGACTATGTAGTAAATTTGCACCGCGAAAAAACCTGCGATAAACCGTCAACGATTATTAAGTTAACTAGTGACAGTCAGGTGAAGATTATTCGCAAGTGAATGTGATTTAAGAATGAAGATTAACGAATTTAGATTGCAGAATTATCAATTACATCAAAAATCGACAATCGTTAATCAGCAATCAACAGTCAAATAATGAATTACACTAAAGCTTTACACAACCCAATATTTAAAATCATAGCACAAGCAAGCCAAGAACTGAACTTGGAAAGCTACGTGATTGGCGGATTTGTCCGTGATTTTTTACTGCAACGCGATTTTAAAAAAGACATCGACATCGTTGCGGTTGGTTCGGGTATTGATTTAGCGTTGAAAGTCTCCGAATTGTTACCCAACAAACCCAAGGTACAGGTCTTTAAAAACTACGGTACCGCCATGTTGCGCTACAAGGAAATTGACATCGAATTTGTAGGCGCGCGCAAAGAAAGTTATGCTGAAAACAGTCGCAATCCCTTGGTAGAAACCGGTACTTTAGAAGACGATCAAAACCGACGCGACTTTACAATTAACGCTTTGGCTTTTTCTTTAAACTCGAATAGTTATGGCGATTTGGTTGATCCTTTTAACGGCTTGACCGATTTACAAAACAAACTCATCAAAACGCCATTGGAACCGAATATCACCTATTCCGATGATCCGTTGCGCATGATGAGAGCAATTCGTTTTGCTACACAACTGAATTTTACCATCGAAGAAAAATCGTTGCAAGCCATAGCCGATAATAAAGACCGAATCAAAATCATTTCAGGCGAACGCATAGTAGACGAATTGAACAAAATTCTCGAAACCCCGAAACCGTCGATTGGTTTTTTACATTTATACAAAACAGGATTACTCGAAATTATTTTACCCGAACTAACGGCGCTCAACAATGTAGAAGAAATCGAAGGACATACCCATAAAAACAACTTTTACCACACCTTAGAAGTGGTTGATAATATTTGCCCGAATACCGATGATGTTTGGTTGCGCTGGGCCGCATTGTTGCACGACATTGGTAAAGCACCAACCAAACGCTTCAATAAAAAACAAGGCTGGACGTTTCACGGACACGAATTTTTGGGTGGTAAAATGGTCAAAAGAATCTTTGAACGATTGCACATGCCGTTAAACCACAAAATGAAGTTTGTGCAAAAAATGGTGATGCTGAGTTCCCGACCAATTGTATTGTCGGAAGACATCGTAACCGATTCTGCAGTTCGCCGACTGGTGTTTGATGCCGGAGAAGATGTAGACAACTTAATGACATTATGCGAAGCCGATATCACCACAAAAAATCCGGCCAAGTTTAAAAAATACCACAACAATTTCGACATCGTTCGCCGCAAGATTATTGAAGTGGAAGAGCGCGATCACATTCGTAACTTCCAACCGCCAATTTCGGGAGAAGAAATTATGGCTCTATTCAATTTACAACCCTCACGCGAAATAGGTGTTTTAAAAGAAGCCGTAAAAGAAGCCATTTTGGAGGGAGAAATCCCGAACGAATACCAAGCAGCTTATGATTTTGTAGTGAGCAAAGCGGAGAAAATGGGATTGAAAAGAGTGGCTGAGTAGCTGAGTTACTGAATAGCTAAAAAGCCCTTTTTTTCAATAAAAATTAATAAACTATTATCATTTGTTTCAGTTAAAGGAATACAAATACATGTTAAATTTGCAACTCAGTTACTCAGCTACTTAGTAACTCAGCTACTCAAAATTATGAAAAAAGATAAATCAGTCATTTACTGGCTACTTTCAGGATGTATTTTGGTATTTATAATGGTTGTAGTTGGCGGGATTACTCGCTTAACCAACTCGGGTTTATCCATGACCGATTGGCATTTGGTGACCGATACTTTTCCGCCGATGAGCGAGGAAAAATGGGTACATGCCTTTGAAGAATACAAGAAATTCCCGGAATACCAAAAAATCAATATCCATAACGATTTTCAGTTAGACGATTACAAGTTCATCTATTTCTGGGAATGGTTCCACCGTTTTATCGGCCGAATCATCGGTTTGGTTTTCATCATTCCTTTTGTGTACTTTTTAATCAAAAAACGCATCGACAAAGCCACTTTAAACAAATGCTTTATTCTTTTGGGAATGGGCGCTTTGCAAGGCTTTTTCGGCTGGTTTATGGTAAAAAGCGGTTTGGTAGACAATCCGGATGTGAGTCATTTTCGATTAGCCTTGCACTTGACTTTCGCCTTTATCACCTTTGCGTATACGCTTTGGGTAGCATTGGATTTGATTTATCCGGAGCGAAAAGAAGTGATTGTACCACTCAAAAAATTAGCGCGAGTTACGCTGTTCTTTCTAATTGTGCAAATCATTTACGGTGGTTTTGTGGCCGGATTAAACGCCGGATTGATTCACAACCATTGGCCATTGATGAGTGACGGACAGTTTTTTCACGACAGTATCCGATTAGAATACGACAGCTGGCTATTGCGTTTCACCGAAGGCAAAAGCGGCGTGCAGTTTGTACACCGAACTATGGCTTACGTGGTAGTAGGGTTGATCTTATTTTTGTATTTCAAGAGCAAAAAATACACGCTTAGTCTCCAACAACAAAAAGGCTTAAATGCTTTAGTATTTTTGGTTTTTGTACAATTTACTTTGGGCGTATTTACCTTGTTGTATGCGGTTCCGCTTTGGTTGGGCTTGACGCATCAGGTGGTAGCTTTCTTTTTATTAACGGCGATGACCTATACACTACACCGATTTTCAAAATAATACGCTTATCCGACTATATTGTCACAGTTACCTTGTTTATGAACTTAAATGTCCAAACTTGCTGCACAAGATAAATTTTTAGATTTATCCGATTATGGAAGGTCTTTTGGAAAATTTTTTGCCCACCAATTAAAAGATTCTCGCTTCACACCTATTCATGTTACCTTACTTTTTGGTCTTTCCGGATTGATTGCAATCTATTGCATTTTGGAACATCACTACTTACTGGCCGGGTTTTTTATACTGCTCAAATCGGGCATTGATGCTGCCGACGGTGAATTGGCGCGTCTTAAAAACACACCTTCCTATTCGGGAAGATATTTAGATAGTGTATTTGATATTGTATTGAACTTCCTATTTTTGATGGCCATTTGTGTCATGTCCTAAAATACGTTGACCGTTTTAGGTTATTAATTGAATCAAATTTACAGAAATAATTGATAGGTTTTAAGCTGCTTTTTTAGCATAGGATTTATAAGGTTGTT
>Ga0208888_100198_pt1 | contig 34457 bp, 33 predicted proteins | sample LakWasM115_HOW13_2_FD_183929 | JGI IMG/M metagenome (GOLD analysis project Ga0208888, IMG submission 183929) | Freshwater sediment methanotrophic microbial communities from Lake Washington under simulated oxygen tension - Sediment Metagenome... | ecosystem: Environmental > Aquatic > Freshwater >...
TAAATTAAGAAATCAGATTTACAAAGGCTACAGCAACGAGCACAAGGGCACTAAGAACTATGGCTTGGGAATGCGGATGATTGAATGGGAAACGGGACAGAAGTTCTATTTCCACAACGGTTGGTGGCATGGGAATACGTCGTCTTACATTTCTTTGGTGAAAGAAAACGTGACTATTATTGCGCTATCGAACAAGTTCAATAAAAATATTTATGCGGTGCGTAAATTGGCTCCCGTTTTTGGGGACTATCCTTTTGACTTTGAGGTGGAAGAATAATTGGTTGTCGGTTGTTGTATTTTAAACTTTGGCACTTAGTCCAGTTCTTTTGAAATTTCTTTTTTTTTAGCAAAAACGTTCTGTATACCCTAAGGTCCTAGCCCTGATGGTAGTGGAAATCCTTTGGTGCCGTGGTACGGCGCCGAAGATTGCAGCGGACAGCAGGAAACGGCTCCTGAAAAATAGGATTACGGCGAAAGCATTCTATTTAACGCTTTGCTAACTAAAAACATCCACTGTTTATTGTTATCTTTGCGCGTTGATTATCGAGTAGTATTTACTACTTGGTGGTTCAAAATGGGGTCGACTGGTTTTGACAGCAAGTCGAATTGAAAAGTAAGCACGTCGAGAACTGGGACAATTCTCGTAAATAAAAGGTCTCAAAACACTTACACGGCGAAGGAAACTACGCTCTTGCTGCATAATCTGAATTATAGTAAGATTAGCCACGTCCTACCAGGTAGGAAAGTGAGATTTCTCTCAAAAGCCTTGGTTTGTGGCGGTTGATCCAGAGGAATCGTAAAAATAAACCTAGGAATGGTTAAGCTTCGGGGCCATTTCGAAATTAAGAAGCTAAGCGTTTGGTGGTTGTTTCTGTCCTAGCCCAACGTCGAAAATCCAAACAGGAACTAAGCGTGTAGAAAGTTTTTTAGTTGCTTGTTTGGACCCGAGTTCGATTCTCGGCGACTCCACTTAGAGAAAGCCTGTAAGCGAAATGCTTACGGGCTTTTTTTGTTTTGGGGTGTGGGTTGTGGGTTGTGGGTTGTAGGTTGTAGGTTGTAGGTTGTAGGTTTTGGGTTGTGGGTTGTGGGGCTTTAGGCTCTTTGGAATGGCACTTCCACTAAAATAAAGTGGTAGCCATTTTTTCAAACCAGAAAATTTTGCTACCGGTTTTGTGTGAAATTTTTCAAACCAGAAAAATTTCACACCGATTTTGTGGCAAATTTTTCAAACTAAAATATTTTGCCACAGATTTTGTGGCAATTTTTTCAAAATAAAGTATTTTGCCACAGGTTTTGTGGCAAATTTTTCAAATCAAAATATTTTGCCACAGATATTTTAGGACAAAATTTTACAAGCTACGCCACCAACTAAAAGTTTTTACTTATCATTGTAGTATCAAAAAAGCGAAATACCACTTCATCGCTGTAGTTTTTGAAGAACAAACTGGTTCGAGGGATTTGTAATTGAATATTTAGGAATACTACGGGTTGCTTTATTGGGCTTAGTAGTATAAATAATCAGTTAGCAAACAGTTATGGTTCATTTAACCGCCAACAGAAATAAACAATTAATATTAATATTATGGCTACAAGAAAAATTACTTATCATATTTTAAAATTTTATGAAGGAACTCGAGTTCAAAACAGTTATAATGATTTTGATTTCAATGGATTTGCTAAGTATATAAATTTACTTAACAATAATGACAGAAAACATGCAATTCATGATACAAAATTTTGTTCAATTTCGCTATTAGAACAAATCAATCCACGAGAATATGAAGGAAGAACTAATTGCTATTTTGGTTGTATAAAATCAGCTACATATGGAACAAATAAAGATTTAATAGATAGCCGAACAAATGAAGAACGAGACAATCCTAAAGATTTAGCCGAAGGCGAAAAAGAAGAAAACTATTTCATATTGGCTTTCAGCAGAAATTCAGAATGTGATGTAATATTTCAAAATGCTCATAATGGTGTAAATCCAAAACAGTTTAGCAACTATCTTGATAGATACATCTCAAAATACTTGACAAGTATAAATGTTGAAAGAAATTTTAATACTGAATTTGGAGATGTTATTATAGAGAATCCAGAAGAAATTATAAATCGTCTTGACCGTATAGTTGAATGCAAAGTATACATTGATAAGGAAGTTTTAGGTTCTGATTTCTTAAACCTTACAGAAAGAACATTCAATGTTAAAGAAGATTTAGTAATAGATATTACTTCTAACTTTAAAAAGAGTATTATTGAAGTCGCAAGAGATTTAGTTCACGGAGTTGCTCATGATCGTAGGATTTCAAAAGTTTGGATAAGAGGAAAAGATAATGACAATAATGAAACAAAATTTTTCGTTCAAAGTATTTTAAAAGATACTAATATAAATATCGAGCTTGATCCACAAAAAAAATCGATTGTCAGAGCAAGTGTTAAAAGAGAAATGATTAATCTTATATAATGTTTAGAGAATTTTTAATATTGATTTATGACTATTTTTCTATCTCAAAAAGATATCTGCTTTTTGACTTAGCATTGCCATTTGCAACTGCTTTTGTTTTATTTATTTTAGAAAGTCATGTTTTATTATTAAACGACAATTTACTAGGCCAAGAAATAACATTGCTAGGAATTATTGCTGGTTTTAATATAACTGCCTTGTCTGTTCTTACAACAGCAAGCAATACAATGATAGATAAGCTTAAAGCAATTAATAGTGAGAATCGTATTGGAGGAAAACAAATAAATCTTTTTCAAGAATTATATATATTCATTTCGTATTCAGTTCTTTTATCATTCATTATAATCTTTTTTTCTTTCATTGGATATATTCTTCCAGTACATAAAATAATTATTAAAAGTGCTTTTGATATCGTTGCTTTTTTTAATATTGGATTAACTTTTCATATTTTTTTTCTAAATGTTAGAAATGTATCCTTTATTTATTTTTCATTCTTCAACAGTAAATAAACTAAACGAACCATAACACTTGCTAAAACTTATGGCTCGTTTTTCGGTAAATTGTTCGTTTACTTTTCATAACTTCACTTGGTCGGTTATGGAAAAAAAGCTTTCCATAAGCCGCCACGAGCTCTAGCAAGGAAACGTTATGCGTCATGCTATGGCGACATTCCTAATTTGAAACGACATTAAATGAAACGAATTTTTGACATACTATTTTCACTTATTGCTTTGTTGGTTTTTGCTATTCCGACAACCATAATTGCATTTGTGCTGACCTTTAGAGAACGACATCCAATTTTTTTCAAGCAAAACAGAATTGGAAAAGACAAAAAGACCTTTGAGATATTAAAGTTCCAAACAATGGTTAACGAAATTCCAACATCAACAGGAAAACTTTTAAGAAAAACAGGACTTGACGAATTACCTCAATTTCTAAATGTATTGAAAGGTGAGATGAGCATTGTTGGACCACGAGCATTGACAATGTTTGATATTGAACGTCTGAATTGGAATGACGAATTTCATTCGACACGATGGGACTTGAAACCCGGAATTACTGGCTTTGCACAAATTTATGGAGGACAACACAGAAAGACATCTTGGTTTTGGGACAAATACTACATTCAAAAAAGTAATCTCTTTATTGACTTTGCAATAATTGGTGTTTCTTTTCTCATGAATATTTTCGGCAAGACAAAAATTAGAAAAATAATTTTTCAAAAAAGCAATTTAAAGTAGTATGAAAGTGAAAATGATTTTACCTGCACTGGCCGAAGCAGAAAGCCCATTTTGGAGACCAATTAAATATTCATTGTTTCCACCACTAGGACTTGCAACATTAGCCGCTTACTTATCGCCTGACGATGAAATTGATTTGCAAGACCAACATGTAGAGCAACTGAATTTGAACGACAATCCCGACCTTGTTGTAATTCAGGTATACATTACCAATGCATATAGAGCTTATAAAATTGCGGAACATTACAAAAAGAAAGGTGCTTATGTTTTGTTAGGCGGTCTTCATGTTACATCACTTCCAGACGAAGCAGCCCAATATGCGGACACAATTTTTATTGGCCCCGGAGAAGAAACATTTCCACAGTTTCTAAAAGACTTTAAAAACAAACAACCCAAAAAAGTTTATTCTTCTACAATCAGAACCTTAGAAAAAATCCCACCAATTCGGAGAGACTTAATTAAACGAAACCGTTATTTAGTTCCAAATTCAATTGTTGTTTCAAGAGGTTGTCCACATCATTGCAACTTCTGTTACAAGGACGCATTTTTTGAAGGTGGAAAGACCTTTTACACACAAGCAGTTGATGATGCTTTAGCGGAAATTGATAGGTTGCCTGGCAGGCATTTGTATTTTCTTGACGACCATTTGTTAGGCAATGCAAAGTTTTCAAGCGGACTATTTGAAGGTATGAAAGGAATGAACAGAGTTTTTCAAGGTGCTGCAACTGTTGATTCTGTCCTACGAGGAAACTTAATTGAAAAGGCAGCCGAAGCAGGTTTAAGAAGTTTGTTCGTAGGTTTTGAAACATTCTCACCAGCCAATCTCAAACAGAGCAACAAAAAACAAAACTTAGAAAAAGATTATGTGAAGGCGGTAAACCGCCTTCACTCATTAGGTATAATGATAAATGGCAGCTTTGTTTTCGGACTTGACGAAGACGACAAAGACGTATTCAAAAGGACAGTTGATTGGGGAGTAAAAAATTCAATAACTACTTCTACATATCATGTACTGACACCTTATCCCGGAACAAGATTATTTAAGGATATGGAGCAACAAGGACGGATTTTGACAAGAAATTGGGACTTGTATGATACAAGAAATGTTGTTTATCAAACGACAAATCTCACAGCAGACGAATTAAAAAATGGTTATGATTGGGCTTACAAAGAGTTTTACAGTTGGTCAAATATTTTTAAAGCAAGTTTCAATCATGACTCACACAGGCATAAATTAAAGCACCTTTTTTATAGTGGTGGTTGGAAAAAATTTGAACCTGTTTGGAACTTTATGATTAAGACAAAAAACCTTAATGGCATGCTTCCTCTTTTAGAATCAATACTTACAAAAGTTAAAACAACAGACGCTTTGCCAACAGACACTCCTGAAATTATTACAAGACAAGAAATTGAATTAATAATTCAAGCAAATGACACCAAATATTGACACTATATACATCGTTGACAGAGAAGCACGAACGTATAACACTTGCTAAAACTTATAGATTGTTTTTCGGTAAATTGTTCGTTTCCTTTTCATAGCTTCGCTTGGTCAGTTATGGAAAAAAAGCATTCCATAAGCCGCCACAAGCTCTAGCAAGGAAACGCTGTGCGATATTTTACAAAAAAATAGAAAATAAGAAAAAACAGAAAAATGAATATTGAAGTTTCATATAATTTTAAAAAAAAGACAACAAAAGCAATTATTTCAATTGCTTTATTTTTAATAGTATATATTTTGCTTTTATTTTTAGCAATCGGTTTAACAATATTAAGCGTTATAGGGGGCTTTTATATTATTGTAGCAAAACCAATGGCTATTACACTTGGGTTAGGTATTGGTTTAGCAAGTTTAGGTTTTTTTATACTTGCTTTTCTGTTCAAATTTATTTTCAAAAAGCATAAAATTGATAGAAGTCACTTGACAGAAATTACAGAACAAACTGAACCTAAATTATTTAAATTTATAAATGATATTGTTAAGGAAGTAGAAACAGATTTTCCGAAAAAAATATATTTATCAACAGACGTAAACGCAAGTGTGTTTTATGACTCAAGTTTTTGGAGTATGTTTTTCCCAATTAAGAAAAACTTACAAATTGGATTAGGTCTAGTAAACACTATTACTGAACAAGAATTCAAAGCAATAATGGCTCACGAATTTGGACATTTTTCACAAAAAAGTATGAAAGTTGGAAGTTATGTTTACAATGTAAATCAAGTAATTTTCAATATGCTTTACGATAATGAATCATTCGATAAAATGATTCAAAAATGGGCAAACATAAGTGGATATTTTTCTATTTTCGTAGTTATTGCTGTAAAAATCATCGGAGGAATTCAATGGATTTTAAAAAAAATGTATGATCTAATTAATATTAATTATTTAGCACTTTCCAGAGAAATGGAATTTCACGCTGATGAAGTTGCTGTGAATATTGCAGGTTTTTTGCCTCTCAAAGAATCATTATTAAGAATGGATTTGGCAGATTATTCTTATCATTCAGTGATTAACTTTTATGAAAACAAATTATCGGAAAACATAAAAAGTGAAAATATATACAAAGAACAAAACTATGTTTTAAACTTCTTAGCAAATGAAAGCGAATTACAATTTAAGAATAGTTTACCAGTAGTTTCCTCTATAGATTTAAGTAAATTTAATAAATCAAAACTCAACATTACAGACCAATGGGCTTCGCATCCGAGTACTGATGAAAGAATTTCAAATCTTGAAAGATTAAATATTACAAAAGAAAATACGAGTCAAGAATCTGCAAATTCATTGTTTCTTTCAATAGAGACACTTCAACAAAACTTAACAAATAAGTTATTTTCATTCGTTGAAAATTCGGATAAATTAACATCTATTAAAATCGATGATTTTAAAACTGAATATAATCAAAATTATGAAAAAAATACTTTTGACAAAGTTTATAATGGTTATTATGACAATAAAAACCCAAATTATTTTGACATAAATGATAAGGAAATTTTGAACAAAAATCAAGATTTAGAATTTTTTTTCAATAAAGAGAAAATGGATATGATTTATGATTTCATTGCCCTCGAAAGAGATAAAAACACCTTGTCAAATATTGAAAACAAAATATTTTTAATAAAAACATTTGATTATGATGGTAAAAAATTCAAAGCAAAAGAAGCCAGTTTATTGATTCCAAAAATCGAAAAAGAAAGAGAAAAATTAAAAGTTGAAATAACTAATAATGACATTGACATTTATTCATATTTTTATCATTTAGCAAAAGAAAAAGGATTAGAAACAGAATTAAAATCAAAATACATTGCATTTTTTAAAAATGATAAGGAACACGACCAAAAATCGCAGTTATATCTTGATCTACTAAATGCAACAGAATTTGTCAGTAATGTTACACCATTTGAGCAAATAAAATCGAATTTCAATAGTCTCAAAAAGTTGGAAACGAAATTTAAAAAAGAAATTACAGTTATTTTAGAAAATGAACTTTACAAATCAGAATTAACGGAATTGATTAAAGAAAATTTTGATAAATACTTAAACGAGAATTGGGTATATTTTGCAAATGATAAATATATCGATTATGAATTACAAATACTTTTTAAATCCATAAATGATTACAGTTATTTAATTTCAAGAGGATATTTTTTAATAAAAAAAGATTTACTAAATTTTCAAACAGAACTTTTATCAATGTAAAAAACATCACACAAGACATGCTAAAACTCACGGCTAGGTTTTTCATTAAATTGTTCGTTTCCTTTTCATAACTTCGCTTGGGGGGTTATGGAAAAAAAGCTTTCCATAAGCCGCCACAAGCTCTATCAAGGAAACGTTGCCTGCCATTTTGGACAGACCTCATAGCAAAAAACTAACCATCAAAAAATATGACAACCAACATTTCTTACAGTAAATCAAACAAAAGTTTATGGGCTATGCTTATTTACTTCGCTTTGTGTTTCTATTATTTTGGAGTTATTTTAATGACCCATTTTGTAGATTATCCTGCCTTGAAAAATATTCACGAGCACATTCAACCCGTTATGAATATTTTTACTAACCGTATGACTGTCGTTTGTTGTATTCCAGCAGGATTCTTGCTTGTATCTTCAATCGTTTTTTATTGGTTAAACAAAAAAAACTTTCCATTTTGGACACTTATTAGTTCTCTATTATTGACCATTATATCCGTCGGGACAACTTTATTTTTTATTTATCCCATACATCAAGACTTACCTGCAATAGGTTTCACAGAAACCATACAAAATAAACTTTTGCCTTTGAGTTTAAATTTTCAAATTATCCCAGCAATTCTACAAGTATTAATAGCATTATTTTTACTAAATAATTACCTTAAAGACACAAAAATTATCGACAGATGGGTTTTCATAATTGTTTTTATGCTTTCATTTTATTCAATGGGAACAGCATTTGTAGAAATGTTTGTAAATTACCCACATTGGACTTCAATTGGAACAAATGATTGGCATTCCTATAGATTTTCGGGCGGCAAATTTTTTGAAGTCTTTTTAATTCCCAATTTTTTACCATTTCTTTTGGCAATTGTCCTTCTTTGGTTGAGACCAAAGGGAATACCTAAATCATATGTTTGGGTTTATTGGTTTTCCCATTTATGGATTTTTATTTCTACTGCTGTTTATTTTGTTCCCAAAGTGCAAATACCATTAAATTCTATATTTTCAGGAGACATAATTGCAGACTTAATAAAGTATGATTTGTTAGTAAGATTCCCTGCTGAATTGCTTTTGTTTTATATGGCGGGAAAAATGCTTTACAAAATTGGACAACGAAAGTTAAGCGAGTACAAGGCGTAGAATAAAAACGGCAGGCAACAGCGTGTAAAATAAATAGCGGTTTCAGTGCTAAATTAAAGGTCAGTGCTTTTAATAAAAGTCAGTACCAAACTGAAAGTGAAGTGCCTTTTAATCCGCTACTTCTCATATAAGCAAACAGTTGGCGGTAATTGTAAATAACCTAACTAAATGAAAACTTGGAATATAATTTTAATAGTCAGTTTGAGTTCTTTAATTCTTGTAGCAGCAATGCCTTTAAGAACTAAACCCGCATCTATTTCAGAGTTTCACCAAGAGACTGTATTAAAACTTGCGGTAGTAAATGATATTTTTTTCTATTTAACAGAGAACAAACAAACGGTAATCGCTTTAAAAAATAACAAAGTAGAATGGATGGCGAATATTATTGATTCATGTGGTACGCCAAACGTAGGAAAGCCAAAAATTAGATCATTAAAAATACTCAACGAAAAAATCTTAATTACTTACGGAAAGCATAATCACGCTGAACTAAATGTTTATAACGGAAAAACTACTTGCCTGGGTTCTGACTAACAACTACCGCCAACAGCCGTTTACCTTCGGTCAGTCGCTACGCTCTTGTCAAGAAATGGCGAAAAATGTGTTTTTACCACATTTTTCTTTCGCAGGAAATTTTATCTTAGGGGAAAATAATCAGTTCCGAAGTTCGCAACAGTCGCTAAGCCTCGGAAACGTTGGCGGCAAGCTATAACCAAACTGACATTCGAAAAATAGTAAAATATGAATTTTAAAATCATAATCTTGACAATTATTCATTCCGCTCAAGAAAATGACGATGCGTTGATGGTAATGATTTTGCCTACCGTTTTTCTAATATTTCTTCTTGCACTGAGAAATCCTTTTAAAGAGTATAAAAACATTCCTAAAAATGAAAACATTCTTACCTCTTCATATAGAAATCAATACTCTTTGGTGGTTATTTTACTATTTATTTTAGCAATTCATGGAATGTACAAAGGAATACTATTCTACATAAATTAGCCAGACCGCCAACACTTGCAAAATCTCACGGCTAGTTTTTCAGTTATTGTTCATTCTTTTTTTTAACAACTTCCCATCGTTTGGACTAACCCACTACCCCATCCTCTTAGTATTGGTACTGTCAAAAACAAGCTAAATCCATCAAAACTAAATTAATAAAGTTGTAGCAATTTTATTCCAACCAAAAATTTTGCTACAGTTTTTGTAGCAATTTTTTCAAACCGGAAAATTTTGCTACAAGTTTTGTAGCAATTTTATTCCAACTAAAAATTTTGCTACAGATTTTGTGGCAAATTTTTCAAACTAAAATATTTTGCCACAGTTTATTTGGAGCGAAATTGTACAACCTGCGCCACCAACGGGAAGTTTTTTTACTTATTATTGTACTATCAAAAAAGCGAAATACCACTTTATCGCCTTAGTTTTTGTAGAACAAACTGGTTCGAGGCCTTTGTAATAGTCTATTTAGGAATACTACGGGTTGTTGTATTGGACTTGGTAGTATTACTAGTGAGTTGTTAATTGGTTGGCAGAAATTTTATATGAGACACTACATCCTTATCCTTTTAACATTAGCGCCTTTATTTTCCTTTGGACAAATAAAGCCAAATACTAAGACTGATTTCAACACCATTTTTATTTGTGTTGACAGTATTACTTACCAAAATTTATTTCAAAACAAGTTTCTTAAAGACACATTATTTTTTTGTAGGGAGAGTCATCAAGAGACAAATGACAATTCATATACCGGCAAATACTTTATTGGAGAATCTTCTACAATAGAATTTTTTCAACCCAAAAAATCTGACAAACTTGGAGACCATTTTGGCGATTGGGGAATTGAATTTAAAACTCGTAAAATAGGCATGCTAGACGACATCATTGGAAATTCAAACTTGCTTAAATATCCAATTGCTACTTCTACAACCACATTTTTAGACAGTTTAACTATTATTCCTTGGTATAAAACCTTAAGTTTCAAAACTTCTAAAAATGAATTATCAATTTTAGAATATCAAAATGAATACTTAAAGTATTTAGGTTTTACAAGTGACCAAATAAACAAATCGATGACGTATAAAGAGTATAATAGTTTTTTATCAAATGGAAAAAAATATCCAAGACAGTTTTCCATGGTAACCTATATTAAACTTTATGCCGACAAAAAACTTATTGATGATTTACAAAAGTTTGCTACCATAAATCATTGTAAAAAAATAAAAAATAAAATTGCTAATAGTGACACCACAATCGAATTTATCGCAGTAGAAAAGGTGCCCAAATTTCAAATAAAGGAAATAAGCGTATCCCTTTTGACAGAACAGAAAAATCGTATTGTAAAAATTAGCGATAATCTTTACCTAAAAATCAAGGGTAAAAAAGCTAATTTTATTTTTACAGACAACCAATAAAAAACTTCCGCCAACACTTGCTAAAACTCACGGCTAGGTTTTCGGTTCATTGTTCGTTTCTTTTTCATAAAATTAAGTGCTTTGGAACACCACACCACTTCCTTTACAACAAAGCGGTAGCCATTTTATTCCAACCAAAAATTTTGATTCCGGTTTTATGGCAAATTTTATTTTGATCGTAGTTTTGCCACAGTTTTTTTTGAAGGAAAACCATTGGGACTATTGCATGAAAAACGGAATGCTTTTGAATTAGGGTAAACCAGGGGGGTTGGTGTTTTTATGATAATTCAAATTTAAAGGTTTTGAAAACACTCTCTTAGTTTTGACTTAAATCAGTACCCATTTTGCCTATGATTTACAAGCTGTGCCTCTGGTTTAAATCAACATTCAAATGGTAATGGATTGCCACACCATTTCCAAGATTCTATAAATAAAAGTCTAGCATCAATCAAAATCGGGCGGCTAGGTTTACAAATATATTTCGCCCCATCCTAGGAAAATTATTCCAATCGCTGTAGGTTGAATAGTAAGTATTCAACAAATTTTCTACTCCAGTTTTAAGCAATAATTTATTCTTTTGCCATGAAAACTTGTAGCCGAAACTAGCATTAATTATGGCATAATCGGGTGTCTTGTCTTCTCCATAAAGAGCATTATACTCGGTTTGAATGCTATTCCCTTGAACAGTAATTTCAGATGTAAACCTTCCTTTGGTGTAATCTAGAGAAGTAATATAACTAAAAGGGGCTATAAAAGGTAAATTCATTTGATTACAATCAGTTCCTTTGCTGTAAACCAATTGAATGTGCCCTATAAATTCCTCAGAAAAATGATATTCTAGCGTAAGATTAGCGTTAGTGATAAGAGCATAACTTAAAGCAGTATAAACTTTTACGCCATTAGCACCAATAGTCATTGGAACCAAAACCAAATCAGGTCTTGCCATAATATAATCAGCTACATGAAAATAAGAACCTGACATTTTTATAGTTACCTTTTCGTTTTTATAACCAACATAAGCATTGCCTTCCCACGATTTTTCGTTTTTTAAATTGGGGTTCCCAATATGATCAAATCCATCAAAACTATTGAACAAATAAAATCCATATCCCTCAGATACCGAAGGGGCTCTTTCTCCATAAGCAAGACCAACTCCATAGCTCCAGTTTGCTTTTGAAAAATTATAATTTACTGCAGAATTTTTAAGAAAACGTTTCTTTTGTGATTCCATTTCAGGATAAAAAATCTGCAAACTTGATAGTCCAAACGGACTCGCTACTTTGTTTACATGAAAACCCGCTGCAGCAGAAAACTTGAAACTCGAATGACAATTTAAAATGTAATTGTCTTCTATAAACAAACCTTGATAAAAAGTTCTTACATCAGGCCATGTATACATAAACATACTATTTTCATTCGGATTAGCTGGATACATGGTCATTTCTGCCACCGATTGATTGTAAAATGCATTAAGATTCAAAAGCAAATGATTGCGGTCCAATTGGATTTTCATTTTGGAATAGTAACCATAGGTTTTACTCCAGCCTGGCATGTCCATATGGATAGGAACAATTGGGCGTTGGGTATCATCCATTCGGTGCGTAATAGTATTGAAATAAACTTTGGTTTCCCAATCGTTAACGGTGGTGTTCTGTGGTTTGTATTGAAATTTTAATGAACCAATCAGAGCTTCTGCCAAAGAAACATCCATAGGTAATGCCGGATAACCTACGTTTGTAGCTTTATCATATATTACAGAGGCCTCTACTAATTTAGTATTACCTAGTTTATAGCCCAAGGCGGTTGAAAAATTCATTTTTCTAAACTGCGAAAAAAGAATTTCTTTAGAATTACCCGCTTTATAGTTTGACGCATCTCGAAACATGAAATCGGTATCCGAGTAAAATAAACTGTCTGCATAATTAACAGACATGCCAATTATTTTTTGTCGGTTATTAAATTCATAGCCACTATTCATATTAAAATCCCATTTTGGAAGCCCAAATTGATTTCTGTTCCGTTTTAAATCAATAGCGCCCCCAATGGTAGCACCAAAACAAGCCCCTTCTTGACCCGAAGTAACAGTGACTTCAGACAAATTAGATACCTCAACATAGGACGTTATAGGATCCATTTTATCTGTACAAGCACCAAAAATTCGCATTCCGTCAATAGTGATTAATGTTCTTTCGCTAGGCATACTATTTAGTATGGGTTCCCAAGCATAAGCACCGCGCTTTATCATGCCTACTTTAGCCGATTGTTGAAGGTATTCATCAATAGAGGTTAATGGTTTGCTTTGTTTTTCATAAAGTTGCCCTTTTTGACCTATAACAATAACTTCTTTCAACTCTTTGAGTTTGACAGTATCTTTTTCTGTTTGTTGCGCATCCATTCCATAAGAGAACAACAGTAAAAATGGTATAAAATACTTCATGATATTTTTTGATTTAAAAAGGTCAATAGCATACCGTATTGACCTTTTTGTTATTTTTAGAATAGGATTAAAATTCGAAATCAAAATAAAGACTGCTCTCCGTAACGGAATCTGTAATACTTTCCCCTTTAATTACTGTCCCGTCTGGTTTTACCAACTGCAAATTGATTTTCCAATAACCTGTCATGGTTAATGACATTTTACCATTATATAATCCTCCTACCGTTTTTTGTGTGGCGTCTATATTATTCGGAGAACCATGATTCCCCATACTAGGCATTCTTGGGTCGATTTTTAAGGTATAGCCATCCACTACTGGAAAATGCATCAAGTCCTGCATTTTGAAAACACCCACAATCATATCATTTAAAGCCGCTTTTGGATGATGTGGCTCAGCATAAGCTACAATATATTTCTCACCATCAGTACCTGTAAAAGTATTCACTCTTCTTTCCGTCGAAGCAGGTACATCAATTGTAGTGGTGGCGGTGTAAGTAGCACCATCAATAGTATAATCAATTTTTAAATCCCAATATTCTGTATCATTTTGAGGCATTTGGAACACTAGGTAACCTTCATATAAAGTACCATTAGGAGTAACTTTTTCTACAGCCGATTTAGGACAGGAATGAGTTGTCATACTCATGTGCATCAAAGGATTCCAACTAACCTCAGCGTCTTTTACATAGCTATTGGTTGCATTGTCTTTGATTCTTATTTTAATTTCATTGTAGCCTTGTTCCACAGTCATGTGTGAATATAATTCTATGGTATGAGTATCATTAGCGATTTCTTTGAACATAGTAATACCCGCTAATTCATCAGTAACTGGCTTAGCATCTTCATTAGAAGAACAAGAAGAAAATACTATTCCTGACGCAACCATAACCAACATATTTTTAATAAAAGATTTCATTTTGTTTTTGTTTAAGTATATACAATAGAGTGCTTAGAAGCAAACTCTTCAAAAAAAGTGGATGTAAAAATCCTGCTGATTTCAATACATGAAACCAACAATCAATAAAACTTAAACGGTAAAAGTGGGAGGATGGAAAAATCTTTTGTTATCCAAATAAGTATATAAATTAGAATATCTAACTTTCATTTTAGGGGATAACGGATAAAATCCTTGAATCGGAAGAATTGGTTCAATCCGCTGAAAAAATAAAATTTCATATTCAAATGCAACACTTTTCTTATCTGATGAAATGGGTTTTTCACTTTCTGACTCTTTAGCCATTTCTTTCATCAGATGACATTTCCCATTACAATGCATTTGGGGTTTCGCTTTATTGACACAAAGTACAGTAGCGATATAATGATAGTTAACTACATAGTCAATAACCGGAAAAATTGGTTTTAGCAATATGACTAAAGCTACTATGAGTATTGTTTTTTTCAATTTAATGAATGGGTTTTTATTTTGACAGATGGTGAGAAGTATTATTAATTATTACTTCAATCGATTCCGCTTTGCAAATTTAAGTCTGCAAAAAGGCTAAATTATATGACTATGGTCATATTTTTAGTATTTTTATATCCACTAATTTTGTAACCCTAAGCCGTAATTGTTGCCAAAAACAATACTTACAAGCTTGAAATACTTAAAATCAATTATGCAAATAGATTTAGATTTACTCTTTACATGGGGAGCCATAGCTAAAGAATATAAAAAAGGCGAAATGATTTTTTGTGAAGATGAAATGGCAAATTTTTACTTTCAAATCATCGAAGGAAGCATCAGAATGTTCAATTCAAATGATGAGGGAAAAGAATTTACTCAAGGTTATTTTTCAGATGGACAAAGTTTTGGTGAACCCCCTTTATTTATTGATGAAACTTACCCTTCAACATCAGTAGCATTTCAGGATAGTAAAATAATAAAATTATCAAAAGATAAGCTGTTGAAGATTTTAGAAGAATACCCTGCTATACAAAAGAAGTTTTTAAATTTAATGTGTCGTCGTATTCATTCTAAAGCAATAACCTCAAAAGACATTATCAATCAAAAACCCGAGTTTAGAATTATGGCTTTCTTAAACGCTCATAAGAAAGGTAAAAATTGCAATGAAAAAGAATTAGTTCCGTTTACCCGACAGGAGATTGCAAATTTTACTGGTTTAAGAGTGGAAACAGTCATAAGAGCTTTATCTAAAATGGGCAAATGCAAAAAAGTAGAAATTATCAATCATAAAATATATTACTAATGAACTTTAACAGTAAGTTTTGGTTAAAATTTTCACTAATCAATCTGCTGATTGTTGCCCTTTTAGGGCTATTAATGCGTTATAAAATAGGTTTCGAATTCCCCTATTTTAATCAAAAAAGCCTACAGCATTCCCACTCCCATTTTGCTTTTGCAGGTTGGATTAGCCATACCTTAATGGTTTTAATGATTTCCTATCTCAATAAAAAAAGCATCACTCCAATTTGTTTAAAAAAATATAATGGCATCCTTGCTGCCAATTTAATTTGTTCCTATGGCATGCTCATATCTTTCATCATTCAGGGATATGGTGCCTTTTCTATTGCTTTTTCCACGGCATCACTTTTTGTTTCTTATACTTTTGGATATTATTATATAAAACACTTAAAACAATTACCTGCTGATGATTTGTCAAAAAAATGGTTTACAGCCGCTATTTTTTTTAATATACTCTCCTCTTTAGGCACCTTTTTCTTGGCCTACATCATGATAACCAAAAATATTCATGAGGAAGAATATTTGGCTTCCATTTACTATTACTTGCACTTTCAATACAACGGTTGGTTCTTCTTTTCTTGCATGGGCTTATTGTATGGCTTTTTAAGCCTTAAAAAAGAAGAAAATCCTTTTTTTGATAGTACATTCAAATTGTTTTTCTTATCGTGCATACCGGCTTACTTTCTTTCCACTCTATGGGCCAATTTACCTATTTGGTTGTATTTACTAACTGTAATAGCTGCCGTTATACAAGTATTTACATGGTATAAGTTTTTAATTATCATAGTTAAAAGCAAAAAAGAATACTTTACAAATTTCCCTTATTTTTTACGTTATATTTTACTTTTTATAGCTTTTGCCGTAAGTGTAAAAGTGGTGTTGCAATTAGGTTCTACAATACCATCTGTTAGCAAGTTGGCATTTGGTTTCAGACCCATAGTTATAGCCTATTTACATTTAGTTTTATTAGCTATTATCAGCTTGTTTTTATTGTTCTACATTTATGCCAACCATTTAATTCATAGTAATGAAAAAATCAAATTAGGGGTCATTATTTTTTCAGTTGGTGTTTTGCTGAATGAAATTATTTTAGCGGTACAAGGTATAGCTTCCTTTAGTTATACTATCATTCCCTATGTCAATGAACTCCTTTTTGGTGCTGCTATCGTATTGGTTTCCGGTATCGGACTGACCGCTTTTTACTCCATAAAAAAAGTCAAAATAGCTATTAATTTATGACTCAACTCATAAAATAACCAATTCATAATTAAGTACTTTGTGGGTATAAACCAAGTATTTATTATTATGAAAAAATCAATTAAATTATTACTATTAGTAGGTCTGATATCTTTTGTTGGATGCAAAAAAACAGACGAAGTTGCTCCTGCCTCTACAACAGAAAATACGGAAACAAAAGCTGCTGGGCAAGAAGGCGTTGTTGATGATACTTCGGCAAGAAATATTGTTCAAACCGCAATTGGAAGCAAAGATCACACAACATTAGTTGCCGCAGTAAAAGCTGCCGATTTGGTTACTTCATTAAGTAATGCTGGACCTTTTACGGTTTTTGCACCAACCAATGCTGCTTTCGATAAACTTCCGAAAGGAACCGTTGAGGATTTGTTAAAACCGGAAAACAAAGAAAAATTAACTAACATTCTAGGATATCACACTTATGTTGGTACGCTAAAAACAGAGTATATGCAAGATGGTCAAGAGTTTGATATGGTTTTTGGAGGCAAAGTTAAAATCACGAAAAAAGGAGATAAAACATTTGTTAATGGCTCCGAGATCGTTGCATCCATTCCAACATCTAACGGAATTATTCATGTCATAGGCGATGTTCTTTTACCAAAATAAAAAATAGTTATTAATTCAACCTGATTATTTTTATGGCAGTTGAAAAAGCGTGAGTTACCCTAATTCACGCTTTTTTTGTGATTCTAATCATATGGAATTAATTTCTTAATGCTTCAATTTGTAGTGTTATATCAAGCTTTTTTTCAATGCCCTCATCGATAAAATATCTTACCATTCTACTAAGTTTACTTACTGTATTTACAATTTACAATACTTTTGTTTACACTTCAGGCAATAAAGTCACATTATCTAAAAAAGCCTTAAAAGGTGAGAATATTTGGTTGCAATACAATTGCAATTCGTGTCATCAGATTTATGGTTTAGGAGGATATCTGGGCCCCGATTTGACCAATGAATATTCAAGAATTTCTAATGAAAATTACCTGAAAGCCATGTTCAACAGCGGTATAAAAACAATGCCTCAGTTTCATTTTAATAAGAAAGAAAGTGAAGAGATGATACAATTTTTGAAAGAAATTGACCAAACCGGTTATTCCCCAAACAGAGCCGCTAAAATAGAATCGAATGGTTGGGTGACACTGAAATACAAAAACAGTCATCATGAAAGATAAGAACTATCCTTTTTGTTTTATAGCCGTAGGTTTAGTTTGCTTAGTATTGGGGCTATGTTGTGGCTTATTAGCAGGGTTTCAATACATAATTCCAGGTTTTATAAAATCGCTTCTACCCTTCAATGCACTACGTCCGTTACATACTTTGTTTGTCGTTTCTTGGATTTTATTGTCAGCCATTGGCGGAATTTATTATTATCTCAACTTTACAGAAAAAAAAGCAAATCCAAAACTCATCTCATTGCATTTTTGGATCTTTAGTATAACAGGAATAGGAATTATTATCTCATATCTCTTTGGATATTTTGGAGGAAAAGAATATCTAGAATTTCCATTTCATTTCTATTTCCCAATAATGTTAGGGTGGATAGTGTTTGGAATTACTTATTTCAAAACCACTAGTGCAACTTTTAAAACCTGGCCGGTTTATTATTGGATGTGGGGAACGGGTATTGTATTTATGATATACCATTTCACTGAAGCGCACCTATGGTTATTACCACATTTTAGGGGTCATTTTATTCAAAATATGGCAATGCAATGGAAAGCAGGTGGTTCTTATGTTGGTTCCTGGAATATGCTTGTTTACGGTACTTCTTTGTACGTCATTTCAAAAATCAGTAATGATGATTGTTATGCCAGCTCCAAGAAAGCTTTCTTTTTCTATTTTCTCGGGCTGACCAACCTGATGTTTGGCTGGGCGCATCATATTTACATCATACCAACCTCACCTTGGATAAGATATGTAGCATACGCCATTAGTATGACCGAATGGATAATTCTTTTTTCCATTTTATACGATTGGAAAAAAAAATTAGGTAAAGAAACAATTCCCAACTACCCATTGGCCTATAGGTTTATGAAACTAGCTAATTTTTGGGTATTGCTGAACATTATTTTGGCACTGTTGATTTCTATTCCTTCCATAAATCTTTTTACTCATGGAACACACATAACAGTGGCCCATTCCATGGGAACTACTATCGGGATAAACACTTTAATCCTACTGTCTTCTGTGACCTATATTTTAGAATCGGCAAACCTTATTTCCATCGTTGCGAAACGCAAGATAGAATCGAGCCTTCGCTTTTTTAATATTGCGTTTCTGGGCTTCTGGCTCACACTTTTAATTCTAGGAGCCAAAAAAGGATTCTGGACTTATTGTTGCCGAAAAATTTCTTTTGGTGAATTTCAGGATTCACTACATTGGATGTACGTCTTATTTGTTTTCTTCGGAATTGGGATGGCAGTAGGCTTGTTTAAAATTGTTTTTGAATTGCTCAAAATTTTAAAAAAACACCTTAAAGTCAATCTCTAATAACCACATCAATAGTAGGGCACGTTATAACTTGTGTGGCTTTAATTTTGAGAGAAGAAGGTAATTCTGCTAAGGTCTCCGCATTATTTCTAAATAACTGTAGATAATAATTTCCCTTATAATGGTGACTTTCCAGATAAGCAACCATTTCATTGAAATCGTCAATAGTTATCAATTCAGAATGATAAGTAGTTCTTACTTCAAAAGGAATAGTGTTATTTTGAAGGATTAACAAGGATTGTTCAAATGACAAAAACAAATCCGATTGGGTAATCTTTTGAAACTGATTTTTTGCTGCTTTGAAATCTAAGGCTACGAAATCTACTAAACGCTCGGCAACCAATTGTTTTATAACATCCGGACGCGAACCGTTAGTATCTACTTTAACCAAAAAGCCCATCAATTTTACTGATCTGATCTGCTCAATAATGTTTTTATGAATCAGACATTCGCCACCACTAAAAACCACAGCATCCAGCAAACCCTTTCTAGATTGCAAAAAAGAAATTGCTTCAGGAAAAGTTACGACACCCTTTCCTAAAACAATTTCCGGATTATAACAATACAAGCACCGCATGTTGCAACCGGCATACCAAAAGATGCAAGCCGATTTATGAGGAAAATCCAACAAAGTAAACGGTGTTATGCTGTAAATGGACATGCTTACTTTTTACATTCCTGAAAATGTATTCGCTGTTTATGTTCCCCTTTTTTGCCGATATTAAAGCTTTCTACTGGTCTATGATATCCCATAACCCGTGTATAAACCAAACACTTTGTTCTCAAATGCTGGTTTTGCTCTAAAATTTCGTTAGTTACTGTTTTCATATTTAGTTTGATTTTTGTTCTCTAATAGTGCTTCATCACATTTCGGACAATACTCATGCTCACCATTCAAATAGCCATGAATGGGGCAAACGCTAAACACTGGTGTTACTGTAATGTACGGCAACTTGAATTTGGTCAGTACCGTTTTTACAAAGTTTTTGCAAGCTTCGGAAGAACTGATACGTTCGTTCATATACAAATGCAATACGGTTCCTCCAGTGTATTTACACTGCAATTCATCTTGCATCAATAGCGCTTCAAATGGGTCTTGGGTATAATCAACTGGAATTTGTGAACTGTTGGTATAGTAAATATTTTTACCCATGCCTGCCTGAAGAATATTTGGGTAACGCTTCTTATCTTCTTTAGCAAAGCGATAGGTAGTTCCCTCTGCGGGTGTAGCTTCCAGATTATAAAGATTTCCTGTTTCTTCTTGAAATTCTTTCATTCTATTTCTAATATAATCCAAAAGCTCCATTGAAAATTCATGACCAAATGAAGAGGTAATATCTACTTTATCATTGGCGAAATTCCGCACCATTTCGTTCATTCCGTTAACCCCAATGGTGGAAAAATGATTCTTAAAATGGGGCAAATACCGTTTAGTATAAGGATACAAACCACGGTCGTATAGCTCTTGGATAAATTGGCGTTTCTTTTCCAAAGTTGATTTGGCCAACAACATTAGCTTATCCAATTGATCTAATAATCCATCCTTATTACCCTCATGCAAATAACCCAAGCGAGCCATATTGATAGTAACAACTCCTATACTTCCTGTCATTTCAGCACTACCAAATAGCCCATTACCTCGTTTTAACAACTCTCTCAAATCAAGCTGCAAACGGCAACACATGCTGCGAACAGCGTTGGGTTTATATGCATTTGGATTTTCAACTCTTTGCCCTTCATCATTCAAGAGATACTGACTTCCTATAAAATTTTGAAAGTAGGAAGAACCTATTTTAGCGGTATTCTCAAAAAGCAACTCCGTATTCTCACCATCCCAATCAAAATCTTCGGTGATATTTACTGTTGGTATTGGAAACGTAAAGGGTTGTCCATTAGCATCTCCTTCAGTCATTACCGTATAATAAGCCTTGTTTATCAAATTCATTTCGGTTTGAAAATGTTCATATCGCATGTCAAGCAACAAAGCAACTCCTCTTTCATTGGCTCGTCCCATCAATCCTTCATCAATTATTTTATCAAAAAGATGGTGGTCATTTTTAGTTGGAATCTGTTCTTTCAAATCGGCAGGAACAACCCAATCCAAAGTAATGTTGGTAAACGGCGATTGCCCCCAACGAGCTGGAACATTTAGGTTATATACAAAACTGCGAATCGCTTTCAATACTTCATCGAAGGACAAATTATCTTTAAAAACATAAGGAGCCAAATAAGTATCAAACGAACTGAAAGCCTGAGCTCCAGCCCATTCGCTTTGCAGTATACCAAGAAAGTTAGCCATTTGCCCCAAAGCTTCTCTGAAATGAGAAGGAGCCTTGCTTTCAACTCGCCCTCTCACGCCATTAAAACCATCATTCAGGAGTACTCTCAAACTCCAACCGGCACAATAGCCCGTTAGACAATCTAAGTCATGAATATGGATGTCACCGTTGCGATGTGCATAGCCTTCTTCTTTGGAATAAACTTTATCCAACCAATAATTGGCAATAATTTTTCCGGCTACATTATTCACCAAACCGGCATTAGAATAGGAAGTATTGGCATTGGCATTGATACGCCAATCCGTTTGCGAGATGTATTCCTCTATAGTTTGAGTACTGTCAACATAAGTAGTATCATCATTCAATCCTTGAATGTGTTCCCGCTGCAACTTTCGCGTGTGGCGATACAACATAAAAGAACGCATGACCGTAAAATACTCATTTTCAAAAAGCATTTTTTCAATGATATCCTGAATTTCTTCTACCGCCCAAGTATCCTTTTTATTGATAATAGCAATAACTTTTTCAAAGACAAGTTTGTCAAAGGGAACTGAAACGCTTTGAAAACTCTTAACTATAGCATCCTTTATTTTATAACTTTCAAAAGGTTTATACTCTCCATTTCTTTTGATAACATATTTTTCCATGAAGCCTATAGGTTTTAAAGTAATGAATGATCCAATTTATCTAAAATGGTGAATTGTCTTTCCAATACTTGAGCCCCCGGGAAAAGAATATTATTTTCCAAATGAATGTGTTTGTGTAAATCTTCCTCAAATTCTTTTAGCATCGCAAAAGTTACTTTGTAGGTTTCGCAGGCATCTGAGGGTGGAGTATAATTATTAGTTAATTCCGCAATTTTAGCAAATCGCTCTCCTTCTATACTGTGTTCATCCTGCATCATAGCAATTGGATTGTCAACAGTCCCGAATTGAGGCATAGCTATAGATTTTCCCTTTGTTTGTTCCATCCTTTTAATAAATGGGAATAAAACCAGTTCTTCTTTCATCATATGTTTTGCTAATTCCCCTGCTCCGGCAATAAATAATTTATTGATTTCAAATAGTTCAGGATGTCGGTCGCCATGAACTTTACAAAGTTTGTCCAGAAAACGATAAAGTACCGAAGATTTCTCTTCAACATAACGATGGTGTGTTTTTTCAATATAGTCAGCCAACAAATCTAATGGCCAAGATTTAAAATCTATACTTTGATCGTTTCCCGTGTTCAGAATAGCATTAATTTCATTCTCTAAAACTGCTGAACTTATTTGTTTTTTTTCACAGGCTTCTGCCAAAGTTCGATTGCCTTTACAACAAAAATCTATACCGTATTTAGAAAATAAGGCGGCTGTTCTAAAATCTTCTGCTACATAATTCCCTATAGTTTTTTTATTTACTGTTTTCATTTTTTTTGTGTTTTAATTTACTTCAATATTACATACTAATGAGGTTTGCCATATATGATTAAAATCATATAAAAGCTTAGTTTTCAGTAGTTATTTTGCATAGAAATCAATAGCTCTTTGTAATTTGATTTTCAATTGTTTATCATTAACAAACTATTTTATGCAAGACCTTAAAGAAAAAATACGGGCATTAAAAAAAATTAAAAATGCTGTTATATTAGCCCACTATTATCAAGAACCCGATATTCAAGAAATAGCCGATTATGTTGGCGACAGTTTAGGATTATCTCAGCAAGCAGCTAAGGCAGATGCAGCTATCATTTTGTTTGCCGGTGTACATTTCATGGCAGAAACGGCTAAAATTCTGAACCCAAGTAAGAAAGTAATACTTCCTGATTTAGCTGCGAGTTGTTCCTTAGCAGAATCTTGTCCGCCCGACATTTTTAAAAAATTTATTGAAGCACATCCCAATCATATAGTAATAACTTATGTGAATTGCTCGGCTGAGATTAAAGCCATGAGTCATTTAGTTTGCACTTCTTCCAATGCCGTTAAAATAGTATCTTCCGTTCCGAAAAACATCCCGATTATTTTTGCTCCGGATAAAAACTTGGGGCGTTATATTGAACAAGAAACTGGAAGAAAAATGGTGCTATGGGATGGCTCTTGTGTAGTACACGAAGCTTTTTCTTTGGATAAATTGATTGCGCTCCATAAAAAACATCCAAACGCCAAAATCATTGCGCATCCGGAATCAGAAGCGTCAATTTTAGAAGTCGCTACTTATATTGGATCTACTTCTGGCATGATTGATTTTGCAAAAAACAATACCGCCAATGAATTTATCGTAGCTACAGAAGCCGGTATTCTTTATAAAATGCAACAAGAAGTCCCCGACAAATTATTGATACCCGCTCCATCTGTTGAAAATAACACTTGCGCCTGTAGCGAGTGTGGTTTTATGAAAATGAACACACTACAAAAAGTATACGATTGCTTACTAAATGAAAGTCCCGAAATCTCCATTTCAAAAAAAATCAGAAGCAAAGCATTGATTCCTATTGAACGCATGCTCGAATTATCACACTAATGATACATACCGATTATTTAATTATAGGTTCTGGAATAGCTGGGCTTTCATTTGCTCTTAAAATTGCCGACCATTTTCCTGAAAAAACCGTAGCCATAGTAACCAAATCTAATGCAGAAGAATCCAACACCAAATATGCACAAGGTGGTATTGCCATTGTACAAAATAATCAGGGCGACACGTACAAAAAACATATTGAGGATACGCTCATTTGTGGCGACGGATTGTGTGATAAAGCCGTAGTGGAAATGGTAATTACCAAAGGTCCTAAACGGTTACAAGAACTCATAGATTGGGGTGCCCGATTTGATTTTAATAAAGAAGGAAATTTCGATTTGGGTAAAGAAGGAGGACATTCGGATAACCGTGTCGTACATCATAAAGACCAAACCGGTGCCGAGATTGAAAGAGCGATATTGACACAAATTAACAAGAAGAATAACATTGTGCTATATGATTTTCATTTTGCGTTGGATTTAATAACCCGAGATCATAAATGCATAGGAGCTCAAGTGCTAAATGAACAAACTAATGAAATACTACTGTTTGAATCGGATTATACTTTACTGGCTACCGGAGGTATCGGGCAATTATACGGACATACTACCAATCCGTCAATAGCAACGGGTGACGGTATTGCTATGGCTAACCGAGCTGGAGCCAAAATTAAAGATATGGAATTCGTTCAGTTTCATCCAACGGCTTTATTTAATAAAAGTTTAAGTACTACTTTTTTAATTTCGGAGGCAGTTCGTGGTTTTGGTGCTTGCTTGAGAACCAAAGAGGGAAAACAATTCATGCAAGATTATGATGAAAGAGGCGATTTAGCTTCTAGAGATATCGTTTCTCAAAGCATCGTAAAAGAATTAAAGAAATCAGGAGATGTTTGTGTCTACTTGGATTGCACTACTTTAAACATTACGGCATTTAAAGAACACTTTCCAATGATATATAACAATTGCAAACTCTTGAATATTGCTATTGAAAAAGATTGGATTCCGGTGATACCGGCACAGCATTATTTGTGTGGTGGCATATCGGTGGATATCCATGGGCAAACTTCTATAGAAAACTTGTTTGCTTGTGGCGAATGTTCTCAGACCGGATTGCATGGCGCCAATCGATTGGCATCAAATTCACTTTTAGAAGCCTTGGTTTATGCTGATAACATTTACCGGTTCTTAATTAACAAAACAAAAGAGCTTTCGATACCAAAACCAGAAGTGTTTCACCACAAACCAAATTATGGTTCCTTATTGTACGTTGAATTTACGACGAAAGTAAAATCAGAATTGCAATTAATAATGCAAAAAAATGCTGGAATAGTTCGCAATGACAATGACTTATTTAAAACACTAGTACAGTTGAAAATTTGGCAAAATGAAATTTCCTCGTTAGAGAGAAGCCACCGGATCAACAAAGATGTTTATGAGTTGAAAAATATGATAACCATAGGTATACTTATCATTGAACAATCTATTCAAAGAAAAGAAAATCGGGGTGGATTTGTAAAAGATTCACCTGTTTTATATGCCTCCAATTCTGACTAAACTTCCTAAAATTAGCATAGTCACACCGATTAAGGTTACTAAAATAATTTGTAGCGCTGCTTTAGGAAGGTTTTTAGAAGTAAGTTTCGGAAATAAAAACAATTGTGCATTCATTGCCAATGTTATAGTAATGAATAACAAAATCAATTTGAGAGAAACCACTTTTTCAATGCCATTAGAAAACGAAAACCATTCGGTAAACGTTACATCATAATCATACGCCATGGCTATTCCTGTTAGTATTGAAATAATAAGAGCCGGCATCCCAATAGGTTCAAATTTATCTTTGAAGTTTTTGATAATCGATACCTCTTTTGTTTTAATTGCTTCAGGCAAAAATCTAATAGAAAGAAATAAATGCCCTCCAACCCATATTGTGGCTGCTAACAAATGTACAATCAGAAGAATATGGTGATACATTATGATATGGTTTTATACATCATTACCTCCGAAATATTAATTGCTCTACTTTTAATTTCTTCCGCTTTTGATCCTTCAAAAAACTTATCAACCGTACTCGTAAATAAAGCGGTCCAATGTTTAAAATGGGCTTTAGTCATCGGGCTTTTTTCATGTAACTCTTTGTGCCTCATCATGGGATTTCCATTATAATTACCTGTGCAAAATAAAATATTTTCCCAAAAATCATACATTTTAGGTAAATGCACTTCCCAATTTACATGTGCTACATCAGTAAACAAATAGCCAATAACAGCATCTGTTTTGATTTTGTTATAAAAAGCATTAACCAACTTTTCAATATCTTTTCTATTTCTGATGTCTGTTTTCATCTTTATAAATCTTTACGATTGAACTTTCTGAGAGAAAAGAAAAAAGGAAGAACTACCCATAAACAAAGCAATAAGAAAGAAACTATCAATCCTACAGTAGTACCAAAAAAGTCTTTGAAAATAGCACCGGTATAGCCCATCATAGCTGAGACATCAAGATGCAAAAGTATTTGAATGCGGGCCAAATCAATCGGGCTTAAAGCGGTCACGCCAACCATAGCATTTTCAATCGGATAATCGGAAAACTGAAATAATAAAAACAATACTATGCCATCAAACAATAGGGCAAAATACAACCAAGTCATGATAGCAATCCCTATTCCTTTGGCTTTATCACGAGTCATTATAGAGCTTAAAAATGCCAAGGCTACGAACACAATGGATATTAAACTGCCAATAACCAGCATCATCAGTCCTACTCCATCAGGAGAATTAATCAATAACGGAATTCCGGCACCCACAAAAAAGGCTAATACCATCGCAAGCGAAAGCCCAAAAAATAAACTTAACCATATCTTTTTACGTTTAACTGGCTGACTCAATAACAACTCTATAAACTCCGAACTATTATACAAATAAATAGTCGCAAACAATATGGAAACCAAAGGAACCGTGAATAAAATCACGTTTAAAATAGTCAGTATTCCTTTGGCAGAATTGTCTTCTAAAGCAAAGGAGCTCCACGACAAAACAGCCAAAATAAGCGTATAAGCCAATACTATTTTGTTCTTCAATATGTCGAGCAAAATAATTTTAATGATTCTGTTCATCCTTGTTTTTCTTTAATATTTGAGCAATAGCCTTAGATATTTTTTCTTCCTTAGTTTCCGATTTTAGTTGGGCTACTTTTTTATGAAAATAGACCTTTCCGTCCTGCATAAAAATAATTTCGGTAATCAAATCATCCAATTCACTCAACAAGTGAGACGTGATAAAAATAAGCTTGCCTTTTTCCTTTTCTTTTATGATTTTCTCTTTCAGAATTTCGGAAGCCAGAGGATCTAAACCAGCTGTGGGTTCATCTAAAATCAAAACCTCAGGATTAAACAAAAAAGCCAAAACAGCACTCACCTTTTGTGTGGTTCCGCCCGATAAGGTTCTCATTTTTTTGTCGAACATTCTTTCCAGCTCAAAAGCTTTTAGTAAATCTTCATCTAATTCATTAGTTGAGTTTCTGATTTTTTTAATCATCTCAATAATTTGACCAATAGTCATATTATCTGGATAGCGACCAATCTGAGGCATATAGCCAATATTTTCACGATACAAATACTCTTTAAGTACGGTTTTGCCATTGAACTCAATCGAGCCTTTATCAGGTAAAACCATACCTAATATTGACTTTATTAGGGTAGTTTTTCCGCAACCATTGGGTCCAATAAGCGCTATGCATTCTCCTTCTTTACAAGAAAGATTAACATCAGAGAGTACTTCAAGCTTTCCAAATTTTTTATAAATATTTTTTATTTCAATCATAACGGCAAAGACTTCATTAAAGGCGTTTTATCAATAAAATTATCGGGGGTTATACTAGGCAATACTTTTTCTGATTTGTCCAAAAGAGTAATCATAAAGCTACGGTATAGCAACATCGTGGAAGCATTCTTTTCCGTCAAAACAGCAAATAAACTGAGTGGATGATAAGGTACATCGCCAACACCATTTTTGTCCAAGTCGTAGCCCTCGTATTTATCCCAATAATTGCTATTAAAGGTGTTTAAAACCAAACTACCGTTGGTACTAATATCAAAAGTGTTTTTTAGAAAATTGTTGTTTACAATTTCATTATCCATACAACTTGCTTGTATCTTCATGCCCCAGCCATTTGAGATAAAATCATTTTTTTCTACTTTGATTCGGGAAGTTCCCTCCATATAAATCCCCGAGGTATTTTTGATGAACTTATTATTAAAAATATAACCATCCGCAATTTCTTTGAGCAATAAACCATAGGCAGAATCTCCCCAATTTTCTTCAAAAGTATTATTGAACATTTTGACGCTTTTAGAAAACATGACTGCTACACCAGCGCCATTATTTTTAAACAAATTAGTAATGTAAGAATCATCATTGGAAAACATGAAATGCAAACCGTAACGAATGTTTTTAGTAGAAATATTTCTCCAAATCACAGAATTGGTAACAAACTCAAAATAGATACCATCTCGATGTCCGGAAACTGTATTACCAATAATTTGAAGATTATCACTTTTCCAACAATGGATACCATTGCCTATAAGTTGTTCCTGAGTACCATGAGATACTATATCATTATCCTTTACAATACAGTTGTTGCAATTTTGAAGATAAATTCCAAAGAAATTATTATCAAGAGAATTATTTTCGATTCTGACAAAGGTTCGGTTGTATACTTTTATCCCGCAAGGATCATCGAGTGCAGCAAAACCCGAGTTAATAATCTTAAAACCCGAAACTACGACACTATCCGCTTTTACAGATACTACTTCGCCATCTTTTTGAGCATCTAAAATAGGGTATTCATTGCCTAAAAAAACTATCTTTTTATTGATTACTATGTTTCCTTCTCGGTACAATCCTTTATGCACAATAATGGTATCACCATCTTTAGATTGTACAATAGCTTGATGAATACTTTTCACAGGATATTGTCTTCCAACATGAATGGTATTGGCAATCAAGACTTGAAAAGTAAAAAAGAAATAGCTGATATAGCTTATTTTATTCATTTAGTAACTACTATAAAGTTCTTTCCAAGATAAAATGGCAGCATTAAATTTTGATTGATAACGGTCAGCTTCTTTTTTTGAAGTAAAAGCAATTGCATTACCATTCATTGGACTATTGATAGTGCCTCCTTTCAAGAAATAACATTTTTCAACTGAGACAAGAGTATTATTCATTAAATAGTCACATACAAAAAAGGCTTTATAAGGAACCACTGTATTGGATTTGGCAAAATGAATCATGCAGGCAACATCGTCAAATTTATAATACCTTCCCTTTTGTGTCACAAGTTCAGCACCAAATTGTCCGTTTGCAATGGTCATTTTACAATAATCACAAGCGTCAGAATTTAACTGTAACGGTTTAGGCTCACCCGATACACAAGAAATAAGTACTAATGAGGCAAACAATAGAATGGTTAGCTTTTTCATTTTTGACTAATTATTTTTTTTGAAACAATTTATACTCTTTAATCACAATCAACAAAAGTAAGATAGCGGCCACTGTCATTAACCAACCTCCAGTATCTGGAATAGAATAGGCACCAAAATTCAGTAGCTGTTTATAGCCTAATAACGGAGGTTGGTAAGCCATGCCTGGCACTTTAATAGCCGCATTAGGATCCAAGTTATGTCCATATTCATAATTCCAACGGTAAAAATCAGCCGCTGCTAAAAGTATAAAAACTACATAAGCAATTAAAAAGATCTTAACTCCTTTTCGTTTATTAATAAAAACCAAGAGCAAAGAAACTAAAGCAAATACGCCAAATACAACCGGCAGAATCTTAAACTCTGGGAAGTTTTCGGTGTGTAATGTTGCCATCCCTATGTAATGATTCAATCCATTGATGATGTCAACATCACCGCCAATTTTGTTTGCATACAATTGTAAAACAAGCCCTTCAGGGTATTGAGGCGCTTGTAATTCAATGCGCCACATAGGAACAAATAACGAACCAGCAAAAAGTGCTGACACAAGCAAAAGCAAAACTTTTGAAAGAAAGGAAATATTTTGAGTTTTCATAATTGAAAAATAAAAAGGAGCAACTTTTAAATTGCTCCTTTGATGAATTGGTGTCTATTTTTGGGTAGGAGCGGGTAAATTAGTTCCCAAACTATAGGTTATAGGCACTGAACTACCTGTTGGGGAAACTCTGATATATCCTTGCATCTCTTGGTGCAATGCACTACAGAAATCGGTGCAGTAGAAAGGCGAAATTCCTACTCTATCCGGTGTCCATTTCAAGGTAGCCGTTTCTCCAGGCATGATAAGGAGCTCTGCATTACTTGAACCTTTGATAGCGAATCCGTGAGGCACATCCCAATCTTGTTCGAGATTAGTAACATGGAAATATACTTCATCTCCCATTTTGATACCTTCGATATTATCTGGTGAAAAGTGTGAACGAATACAAGTCATATACACATCAATACGTTTACCATTGCGGACTACTTTGGTCTCTTTTTCACCTTTAGCTACAAACTGATGTTTGTTATCATCTAGTTTATAGAATTTCAATTGACCATTGTTTCGTATCAAATCAGCCGGCGCCGCTTGCGCATAATGAGGTTCACCAATAGTTGGATAGTCTAATATTAGTTGCATTTTATCACCACTAATATCAAATATTTGGGCTGATTGCGCTAACTCTGGACCTGTAGGCAAATAGCGGTCTTTTGTAATTTTATTGTAAGCGATTAAATATTTTCCAAATGGTTTTTTACTGTCTCCACCCGGAATACATAAGTGACCTACTGAATAATACGTTGGAACTCTGTCTAATACTTTAAGCGATTTAATATCCCATTTTACTACTTCAGAAGATACGAAAAATGTAGTATAGGCATTTCCTTTTCCATCAAATTCGGTATGCAATGGCCCTAAACCTGGTTTTTGAACTTCACCGTGAAGTGCCGCTTCATATTTAACTACTGGAATACCATCGTATTCCCCTTCAAATTGTTTGTTTTTGATAGCATTTTGCAATTTGTCAAAGCTAAATACCGGAATTAAAGCCGCCAATTTTCCTGAACCTACTATGTATTCTCCAGTTGGATCAACATCACATCCGTGAGGTGATTTCGGACAAGGGATCATATAACAAATATCTTTTAACTCTTTAGAATCTAAAATTAATACCTGTGTTTTAATTTCAGAAGTGGCAGTATGAGTACTTTCATTATATACATTATGAGCGTACTTGGTAGGAGTCAGTTTTCCTTTTCCGGCTTTAATGTATTCTTCTGCTTTTTTCCAATTTACAGCCATGATAAAATCTTTATCTTTTTGGGAAGCATTAACTTCAAGCAGCGTATTGGCTTGTTCAGTGTTGTAGCAAGAGAAGAAGAACCAACCGTGTGATTTTCCTTTACCAGCATGAGATAAATCAAAATTTACTCCTGGGCATTGGATTTGAAAAGCAATATCCATCTGACCTTCTTTACCAACTTTAACAAAACTTAAATGCCCTTTAAAATTTTGTTTATAAGTATTTATAGGAACATCACCGTTAGAATTATCAGCAGGTACACTAAAACGAGTGCCAGCTACTACATACTCCGTATTTTCGGTAATGAAAGGAGAAGAGTGGTTACCAGCACTATTAGGTAACTCGATAATTTCTTTAGTAGTAAATGTTTTCAAATCGATACGGGCAATACGAGGCGTATTGTTAGCATTACCAAAAACCCAACGACCATCAACTTCACCATTAGTTTGAGACATTTCTGTATGGTGTAAATCATCCCAAGGAACAAATCCGTGTGAGGTATTTAACATGGGTTTGGTTTCTTCGTTGTAACCATACCCTTTTTCTGGATCAACAGAAAACACTGGTATAACTCTAAATAATCGTCCGCTTGGTAAGCCATACACGCTCATTTGCCCACTAAAACCTCCCGAAACGAAGTTGTAGAATTCATCATATTTTCCCGGCGCTACATAAGCTTTTTGAGCAGCATCGCCACTCACGGCATCACCGGAGTTTTTGGGTTTACAAGAAGTGAGCAAAGCACACCCCATAGCAATAGTAAATATTGCTTTTACAAATTTATTTTTCATTTTAGTATTGGATTAGATTAACAATTTTTTCTACGCTTTGTGGCGTTTCGATTGGATATTTTAGGTTATTTTACTCCATCTATTTTTCTCATGTATTCCAAAACACTCCTAGCTTCCGTATCATTTAGTCCTTGATTAGGCATACGCACTAAACAAATCTCTAACTGCGCTTGCATTTTTGGGTCTTTAGTAATCATAGGATCTGGATTGGTAATAAAATTCATAATCCATTGTGGTTGGTGACGTGAAGTGACACCTTTCCAACCAGGCCCAACTAATTTTTCATCGGTAGGTTTATGACATGATGTACATTTTACTCCTGCTATTTTTTCTCCTTCAGTAGCCATGGATTGTTCTAACGTAGCAGCTAAGTCCACTTTATCAAACTTTCCTTCACCTCTATTAGGATCATAAGATGTTGGATCAGCTTTTGCTTCAGTATCTGTAGTTGGTTTTGAAAAATCATCTCCTGATTGTTCCTTTTTGCCACAAGAGATAAACATCAACCCTACAGCAATAAATAATGATAGTTTGTACATGATAATTTGATTTTAAATTTTCTTATACAAATTTCATCAATAAACAAATGTTAATTTTATGATTGTAATCATAATATAATAAAATTCACTAAAACATTTATAATGTGCATCATAAATAGAATTATTAGTCTATGCTATTACCGTCACAATTAATATTGCAATAAAACGAAGACTGCGTGACTTTTTCCAGACATACTCTCAACATTAGAGAACTCCATTATAAACAAATAAGAAAACTGTTAGATAATTTTTTCTCCCAACATTAGGTAATTAATGTTCCAACATCTCACTGTTCTGTCGAATCTGATTTCGTCTTCAACATAGGTCACTTGTCGCAAAAATGTCGTAGAAGATTTGTGAAAAATAATTTAAATAGAATATAGCTTTTCACCTCAGTAAATCGTCAGCAAAAAGTGGACTGAATTAATTGAAAACTAAGAGAGTGTTTTCAAAATCTTTAACTTTGAATATTATGAGAACACCCAAAAAACACCCCCCCGAAAATTAGATTAAAGAGATTCGCAAAAATACCCGTAGAATCTTAAGTTCGGAACAGAAGATTCAAATTGTTATGGAAGCTTTACGCGCAGAGATGTCTATCGCTGAATTATGTCGAAAGTATTCCATCAATGAATCCCAATATTTTACAAATAATAAAGAGTTTATAGAAGTGAGCAAGAAGCGATTGTCAAGAGAAACTACCAATGATGAAGTTCAAGAGCTTAAGAAAGAAAATCAGCGTTTGAAGGAAATGGTTGCCGATCTAGTACTACGCTATGATGTCGTAAAAAAAATTATCCATGCTGGATTTACTGTAAAATACAAGAAGTACATGCGTTTTACAGTATCCGAAAAACAAGAAATCATTAACATGGTGGTTCGCTGTGAAATTGGATTATCCAGAATTATCCTCAAGAGAACTGGCATACAAAATCACCGATGAACAACAAATTTTTATCTCTGAATCCAGTGTGTATCGAATTTTAAAAGCTAGAGGGTTAATTGCTACATCTGCTCACCTGTTCCTGAGCGCAGGAGATGAATTTGCGATAAAACAGGTTTTGTTCATCAAATGTGGCAAGTACTTGGCAAACTAAATCATCCGCAAACACAAGGGAAAATTGATAGGTATCACAGAACTGTGAAAAATGTTGTAAAACGGTATAATTACTATACTCCCGAAGAATTAGAAGTTGCTTTAGAAAAGTTTGTACTACTATAATACTAAAAGATATCATGAGTCATTAAACAACTTAACCCCAGCTGGTGTTTATTTTGGACGTGGCGAACAAATATTAAATGAAAGAAAACGACTGAAAAATCAAGCTTTTATAAACCGCAGAAAGGAGTACCAAAAAACTAAATTATTAATCAATTAAAAAAATATCTTTGAAATTAGCAACCAAACACACTCTAAGAAAAAGTCTACTTTAGTTTGAATACATACATTGCCTCCGACAAAAAAACACTAGGGCAACTTTATGTTGTAGAATTCAACTACCAGCAAAATAGACACTTGTCCTTTGCCTTTGATGCTTCTTATTTCAAAGCAGGAAGTTATCCTAAAACCACAGGTCATGGTGATGACATCGTTTACTTCTCATTCAAATCAACAATTAAATGGTAGTTTGTTGCGACAACCATTATCCGGAAAAGATCAGGTACTTTGCGCAAATTTGTTAACCG
>Ga0208888_100199_pt1 | contig 34295 bp, 46 predicted proteins | sample LakWasM115_HOW13_2_FD_183929 | JGI IMG/M metagenome (GOLD analysis project Ga0208888, IMG submission 183929) | Freshwater sediment methanotrophic microbial communities from Lake Washington under simulated oxygen tension - Sediment Metagenome... | ecosystem: Environmental > Aquatic > Freshwater >...
TTGGCTTTATTTCTGGTGAATTCATCATCTCATCCACGCTGTTCGCATCAGCGGCCATTGCCAGTAACGTTAACCTGAACCGTAAAAGAGGAAAAGCTGGTCAATTATCATGCGATTGATTCATCTACCTGAACCGCTTAACCAAGTGACTTGAAGACTTTCAGGGCTTAACGGCCTTGGAAGTCTTTTTGTTTTGCTTCTACTTCACTACTCACTTAAAACCACTGGTGCTAGTGCTACTACTTTTGCCAAAACTGCACTACTACCTCGCCCCGAATCGTCTTTAAATTCAGATGCTCGCGTAAGCATTCGGTCGTCATCAGCTCTTGATGGTAATAATCGCACCACCTCAACCAGATCGCTTGACCTGCTCAATGTCTTTGTATGCTCCAGGTTGTAAAATTCTGCTGCCGACAATAACGCAGAAATGTTTTTGCTATGTTAACAATACAGTCCCCGCAATTGTATTTTTTGGGTTTTCACTTGCCCTGGGTTAGAACATGTCTGATACTCTGCCGTCTATACGCTGATTAAGTACCTCAATGATTCAGGAGAACTCACCATGTCGATTTCCATGTATGTTGCATCTGTTCCACTTATTATTCGCAGCCTGACCAATTTGCGGGCTATCCTCGAAAAAGCTGCCGCTCATGCCGAGGCAAAGAAAATTGATCCATCCGTTCTGATCAATGCGCGTTTGTACCCGGATATGTATCCGCTTTCACGGCAAGTCCAGATTGCAACCGATGTTGCCAAAGGTGCAGTTTCACGTCTTGCGGGTTTGGAGCCACCGAAGTACGAGGACAATGAATCCACCTTTCCTGAACTGTTAGCACGACTCGATAAGACCATTGCACTACTTGAATCTTACAATCCCGAACAGATAGACGGTTCCGAAGATAGAACTATCGCACTGCCGATGCACGACAGAACGGTCACCTTCACAGGTTTGTCCTACCTGCACGATTTTGTTTTACCCAACGTCTATTTCCACGTAACCACCGTATACGCGATTCTGCGACATAACGGCGTGGAGATCGGCAAGAAGGATTTCTTGGGCAACATTTACTAACATTCAGCATGACCGCCTACAAATGGCAGTTCGCTCCACGGTTTCGTTACCACGCATTCGGTTGGAAATCCGATAAACCGATTCAACGCATCAAAGAAGCGTTAACTGAAATCAAACAAGTGGCCAAGAAGGAGCCGGCGCTGGCTGCTGCCAAGGTGCGGTTCTTTTTTTGGAGAAAATATCGCCTGCCATTGAAGAAGTTGATAGCTCATCCGGCGCCATAGGTAGCATGGTCAATCAGGCTATTGAAACCTTGGTGCCGATTATTGCCAAAGCCAAGGTTGAACAAGTAGTTCGAGATCGTTGGCTGGAACGCTTATGGGATGCCATTCAGGATGACCAGATGACTTACATCGAATCATTAGGCGAAGACTGGGGTGATCTGTGCTGCACACCGGAAACCGCATACCGTTGGGCTGATGAGTTTGTGCCGGTGATTGAACGCATTTGGTCACCTCAGTCTTCCGGTCACGGTCATTTCCGTGGCATGACTGCCTGTTTTTCTGCACTGTATACAGCAGGCCGTCACCAAGACTTACTGACACTTTTGGATAAAGCCACCGTTCAAATGGTGGTGGGAACGACGTTGGGGCGTGAAGGCGTTAATCGCCATGGGTAAAAAAGCCGAAGCGATTAGCTACGCTGAAGACTGTAAAGGCATCAATGACCCGGTCTCGGAGATTGCACGCACGTGTGAAGAAATCCTACTGTCTTCGGGACTATACGAAGAAGCCTACAACCGCTACGCGTTGTCCGCCAACCAGGGCACCACCCACTTGGCTACTTTCCGCGCTATCGTCAAAAAATACCCCCATAAACCGGCCGCAGAGATTTTACGCGACCTTGTTGCCTGTCAACCCGGCTCTGAAGGCAAATGGTTTGCTGCTGCCAAAGACGCGGGCTTGTTTGACTTAGCCATTGAGTTAGTCAGCCAATCGCCGACTGATCCGCGAACACTGGTGCGGGCAACTCGCGACTATGCTGAACAACGACCAGACTTTGCTTTGTCTGCTGGACTCACAGCACTCTACTGGATGTCACGTGGTTATGGCTACCAAATCACAGCAACCGATGTATTGGATGCCTATAAATCGCTAATACTGGCTGCCAATCATGCAGGGATTGCCGAGACCCAGATTAAAGCCCAAATCCAAGAAACGATCGGAGCTCAAACGCCTGGCAATGCATTCATGCTCTCGACTCTAAATTATCTTTTGAAGAATTAACTGATCAACGAGTTTTAATATTTTGCTTGAACCTGATGAAGATCGCTGGAAGTACAATCCTTAACATTATTCATCTAACTGAACTGTTTAACCAAGCGACTTGAAGACTTCATAAATGCTCAACACGCTGCAGGTGATCGTATTTCTTCGCTTCTTGCTCTTCAACGTGCATTTGACCTTAGATTCAAAGAGTCAGCCTTCTAAACGCCAAATCCGCGTTGAAAGTTGTCGGTGCGCGGTAGCAGCCTGGGCCACGGTCAACACGGGTTGCAGCCGGGTTTTGATCTAACCTGCTACCGGTGCTTTGCATAAGATCAACAGCACGCTGTCGGGAAACAGATAGATCATGGCTTACTACCGTGCAAATACCGGACTGGCAGCACCAGCACGTTCAAAGTCGCCAAACCGAAATTGATCGGCCAGCCCTGGAGACAGTAGATCCTTAAGCTGCGTCTAGGGTGGAACAACCTCCAAGCCACAATCAACAACAAAATACCGAAAATATACACCGAAACGGACAACGGCTTCCATCAAGGTCTCCGGTAATAGCGGGCCACAAGATCGCTAGGATCGGTGCCGAAAAAATATCTGAGTCGCAGCCACCACATCAGCAAGATGGTTTTGACGATCCCATGTTGCTGCCAGCGCCGTGCCGAGGTGACGATCTTGGCTGTCAGGCAACACGGTTTGCCCAGCTTTTTCAGACTTGCACTGACAGCAATATCTTCCATCAGCGCGATGTCGGGAAAACCGGCAACAGCCTGAAAAGCCTGGCTGGTCATGAACAATGCCTGATCACCGGGGCGATGCCGGTTAGCCGCGAACGCTGGTTCATCATAAAGGCGATCAACCTGAAAACAGGCTGCGGACTATCGAAGCTGACATCGAATCGCCCCCATTGGTAACCATCTGCAACCGCCTGCAATATCAGATTTAGAGCGTTATCCGGTAAACGAGTGTCGGCGTGTAAAAACAACAGCATATCGGCTTGCGCTTGAGCCGCGCCGCAATTCATTTGCCGGGCTCGGCCGCGAGGACTGTGTAAGATTTGATCGACCAGCGGTTTGGCGATTTTTGCACTATCGTCATTGCTGCCGCCATCGACCAGCAGCAAATGACAACGGTTCCGTAGCGTTTGCAAGGCTTGTAGCCTAGCGGCAAGTTGTCCGGCCTCATTGACGACAGGGATGATAATGCTTAGTTGGGGTTTCATCTATAAAGCGCCGCCGTAGCAATTGCAGCGCCGCTCAAGACTTCCAGGATTAAATCGGCGATATGCACACGTGGCTTGGCCATCGCTCCCAGCGGCATGGATAGCATCTGGTTGAAGTCGCAATCGTAAACAGTGCCCTGCCAATCGATGCTCAGCGTATTCAGACACATCAACTGGGTAAGATTATTCTCGCGATAACTGCTGCGCAATAAGTTTAGGTACTCGTCAAACCGTCCCTGACTGACCAGCATGCTGCCGAAACGCTGGATCGGCATATTGACGATATGCATAGAGTTGATTAAAAACGATGCCGTAATGCTCTAGCAAATGCTTTTTGTAGGCCTGTTCCAGGCTTTGTTGATCTGGCGGTAATACAGCATCTTGCGGATTGAAAACCAGATTAAGCTGCAACAGGCTGTCTGGCTGACCGTAACCCAATCGGTTCAGACGCTGTAAAGCGGCCAGACTGTCCTTGAATACGCCTTTGCCGCGCTGTTTATCGACATTTTCTTCCAGATAACAGGGCAGCGAGGCGCTGATTTCCACCTGCTGCTCAGCCAGAAATTCTGCCAAGCCAGCATAACTCTGATCTTCGAGGATGGTCAGATTACAGCGATCAATAACCTTAATTCCCTGATCGCGTGCTGCCTTCACCAGATAGTGAAAATGCGGGTGCATTTCAGGAGCCCCGCCAGTCAAGTCCAGTGTATGAATATTAGCTGCCTGAGCCAACGCCAACACCTGATCTAGCGTTTCCAAACTCATCATTTCGGTGCGCTTAGGCCCTGCATTCACATGACAATGTACACAGCTAAGGTTGCATAAATAGCCCAGATTAACTTGCAGTATTTCCAGCGGTTTACGGAAAATAGCCGGAAAGTCACTATTGGCTAGGAGTGGTCGAGTGTCGTGCATTATTAATCCTTGGAAAACCAAATGTCGCCGTAAAAGGCGGAAACTTGTTGGTTGCTGTTATCAGTATCGGTCATCAGCGCCACGGCATCGATAGTTCGCAAATCTTCGCCAAACAGCTTTTTTAAGTCGGCCTGCACATTACGCTTTTCACTGTACCAGACGTTCAATGGCGCTTCAGGGCCACGCAGTGCCAGCATCATCGCGTGATCACCAGCAAAGGCATTGGGCCAGACACTGCCTTTTGCAGTATTGCTTGCCCAGACATAATTCATCGCCTTGGTCTGCCAAACGCCAGACCGCCCTTAAGCACCACATAAATACGGGCAGCGTAATCGTCAACCGGACTTGCTTTGTTCATTTAGCCCTTCCAAGTGGTTGGTAATGCGCCAAGACCAATTCAGAAACGGCATTTGTTCCAAATCAATGCGCTGCTCTTTAAACAAGCCGGAAGCTGCGCTTTGGCTGTCGGCTTTCAACACCATGACGCCATCCAGGGTTTGCAATTGATAACGGGTTTTGCCTTTAAAACTTTTATGCTCCCAACCGTCGAGGCGGTTGCGGCTGAATTCACCCAGCATAAGCATGGATTCAGCAAGCAGATCCTGTGTTGTAAAAACCGTCAATAACGCGATAAACAGTCTTCTCATTATGATTATCCGCTCACCCGCCGTTTGGTATCCATGTCTTTTAACCATGCAGGACATATTGAATTTACACGTAACGTGATTGTTAAGGGTTATGTTAGCGATGGACAGGCTGTCGTTGTGATTTAAGCCAGGCATCTACGCTTAACCGGCCGCTGCCGCTCAACACCAGCGAACACAACAGCAGCAAATACATCAAAGGTAGTTTGTAATTACCGTAGCCCTCGTCGGTAATGGCATAGCCTTTCCACAGCTCGGCGAGGCTGTGCCATTCGGCGGGAGAGTGCACGGTGGCAATCGCCACCACGGTCAATAACATTAACGCCAGACTGAAAAACCGGGTTGCCAGACCTAAGATCAGCGCCACTGGCGCAATAATTTCCAGGCCGGTAGCCAATGTCCAACTGACGTCGGCAGGCAACAAATTTACCGGGAATGGAAACGTCAGATCGGTAAACCAGTTTTCGCCGTTGAGCTTTTCCAGCCCGGCTTCGCCGAATTCATAAGCCAGCAGCAACCTCGGAAATAGCGGCGCCAATCCTTGTGCATTGCTATCGAACCACCGGGACAATTCACCAGGCAAAGCGCAGACGCGACTGATCGTCGAAGAAACAGTGCAGATAGCACAGTCATGGTCAGGTAAAGAATGATCGTTCATAGAGTATGTACTTTATAAAATGGTTAATTGGCGTTGATATCGATAATCGCACCCTGGCGATATAAATCGGCCAGAATGTCTTTACCAAACAGCATCAGGTTTGATAGTTCTGAAGGATTTAAGTCTTTACCCAACTCTTGCAATACCTGCGTTGCCGTATGCCCATTTTGTAAGTGCATTAACAGGCTGGCGGTCGCCGGATTGAGGGAGATAAACTGCACTTGGTCGGCGGCATCGCGAAATCCAAGAATCTGCGTGGCGACCAATGGAGGTTCATCAGGTTGATACGCCTGGTTGATTTGTTGCACCGGCCAAACGTAATACAACAGCTTCATAACCGGCGCAAACACCAACACGGTATCCAATATGTGTGTATCAGTCAGTGTTTCAGACACGACAGGCTCTGCCTCTGCAATCGATAGCACCAGCTCTATCCATTCAAAATGCGCCAGTTCGGGCAAGAATGGCAGATCGTCTATAACCTGACGTTCATTTTGCAGATACAACATAAACTCATCAGGAATTTGCCGATAATAAGGCGACAGGCAACGATGCTCGGCGATAAAATCTCTGAGCAATCGCTGCCAAGCTGTTTCACCTAAAATCGCATAGGTGACGGGGAAACACGTTGTTAGACTTTCGTTGAATTTGTTGTACAGTAGATCAACATACACGCCGACGCCTCGCTGATCAAAACCTGTAGGTAAAGACTGTAGCTCGGGGTTGCGCAAATGCGCTAAAAATTGCCGTTGTAAATCTTGAAAAGCCATCATGAGCTTTCTCCGAAACGATGTTGCAATGCGGAAATATGCTCGACTTCCACAAGCAAATCAGCTAACGGCGGGATATTAAAATCCCGTTCCAATAAAGTCGGAAACACGCCGAACGTCTGATAAGCAAGTTCCAATAATTGCCAAACGGGGTCGCAAGCCGCTTGTCCATGCGTATCAATAATCATTCCCGACTTATCCAAATCATGACCTGCAACATGCCCGTAAACAATCCGTTCACCCTTCAAACCTTTTAAAAAAGCGGCGGCATCGTAGTTGTGATTAAGGCTATTGACGTAAATATTGTTCACGTCCAAATGAAAAGGGCAATCGGCTTCAGTCAATACCGCGTTGATAAAAGTTAATTCGTCCATTTCCGCTAACGGCGGCTTGACGTAATAAGAGGCGTTTTCCAACGCAATCGGGCGTTCAAGAATGTCTTGAGCAAGACGCATCCTGTCAGCAACATGGCGCACCGATTCCTCTGTAAACGGGATAGGATAAAGGTCGTAGTGATGACGATCATCACTGCAAAAGCTTAGGTGTTCGGTGTAGAGCGCGAAATTATGCTCATCGAGAAAAGCCTTCATACGCTGTAAAAACGCCACATCTAACGGCGCAGGACCACCAATGGATAGCGACAGACCATGAGCCACGAAGGTATGCCGCTCCGTGTAAGAACGAAATATTTTGCCCAGCCTACCGCCAATATCTATCCAATTTTCTGGAGACACTTCAAAAAAACTAACCACATCGGGAACGCCTGATTCCAGTGAGGGTAAAAGCTCTCGGCGTAACCCAAGTCCTGCCCCATTAATTAAAAATTTTTTCATAATGTTCTTTAGCCAATTAAATTTGAGTTTTTACTATCTAAGTCCGCTAAACAGGTGAAGCTAGGGTATTTATGGAAAAATATCGGATTCAACACGTAAACCATCCAGTAACTTGTTAAAGCCGCTAAATAAATCGACCACAGCCATAAGCTCAGTTATTTCAGTGTCCCCAAGCCCCATTTTCTTAAGCACAGCGGTATGTGCGTTAATGCAATATTCGCAACCGTTAGTGGCAGAAACTGCGACGGCAATAATTTCCTTGGTTTTTCTATCCAGTTTTCCTGGCCCCATAATGACTTTATAGCGATTCCAACTGGCTTCCAAATAAGCTGGGTTATTGGCCATAGCCCTGAACATGCCTGGAACGAAATCCATGCCAAATGTTTTTTTAATGTCGTTATAGATAGTTACGACCGATTCGACGGCTTCAGATTCATCTATTAATTTGATGTTCGCCATGCGTATTCCTCATAATTGTCAAATTTGATAGACAAAGCCGCCTATAACCATTAAAGGCGGCTTCGAAACTGCTACATTTTTCCGCTACAACCGCCTTCCTTCATCTTACCGCTGCATCCGCCTTCTTTCATTTTTTCTTCCGGCTTCGCTGCACCGCTACAACCGCCTTCTTTCATTTTCATTTTATTGGCACCGCATTTGCCTTCGCCACATTTACCTTCCTTCAATTTGCCGCTGCAACCGCCTTCCTTGCCTTTCGTTTTATCGGCTGCTGCCAATTGTTGCCCGGTGCTGATGTTGGACATCGCAAACGGATTTTCACCGGCTTGAACGGTGGGTGCAGCACTTAATAAAGCCGTAGCAATCGCACTGCCCAAAGTCAAAGATAAGGTTTTTTTGTTCATTGTAGATACTCCAAAAGTGATTAATGAATTTCAGGAGAGTTATAACGACACATCTCGTAAAGCTTTCCTACATCATCAGTCGTGGACGATCCGCATTCCTTACAAACTTTTTTTGCGCAATGGCATGAAAGAGCCAAACTGCTCAGGTTATTTAATCGGTTTGTAAGGAAATCGTTTTTATTTCGACTAAGGATGATTAGTAGAGAAAAGCACTGATTCCCATTGGTTCAAACAAAGGAGAACAAGATGAAACAATCCCTAACCAAAGCCCATACACAGGATTTGCTGCACACCCTCTACAGCATGGCGTTTCTGGTCGAAGCGCGCGATCCTTATACCGGCGGTCATTTGTGGCGGGTATCGCAGTTTTCGACCCGACTGGCGCTGGCTTGCGACTTTTCCAAACAGCAAGCCGTGACGGCCGGGCTGGGCGGTTTTCTGCATGATCTGGGCAAGGTAGGGGTGCCGGACAGCATTTTGAACAGCAAGGGCAAACTCAGCGATGCAGAATATGCGGTGATGAAAACCCATCCCGAACTGGGGGCTCAGGTCTTGCAGGGTCATCCGTTGGCGCCGCTGGCAATGGATGCGGTGCAGGGTCACCATGAGCGCATCGACGGCCTGGGCTATCCGGCCGGATTGACCGGTGGCGACATGTCGAACGCAGCCAAAATCGTCAGTTTGGCCGATGCTTTCGATGCGATGACCAGCACCCGTCCCTATCGTAAAGGCATGGCGCTGGAAGCGGCTGTTGAACAAATCGCCACGAATTTAGATACGCAGTTCGATCGTACATTCGGCCTGAACTTCATCGACCTGGCCAGGTCGGGCGAGCTGGACGGCATTATCGGTCACAGTGATACCGGTATTCCGATGCACACTTGCCCGATGTGCGGGCCGGTTGTGGTGGTACATAAGCATCAGAAAGCGGGTGATGCAGTCTTTTGCAGAGTATGCGGCAATGGCTTTTCAGTGCAAAAACAGCATGGCGAATTGAAACTGCAACCCACCGGAAAACTTGGCACCCCCCATGATTTACAAGCCAATATCGATCATGACCTGCTGGGGCGATTGCTCGAAGAGGCGCTGCCGCATTTGCCTGACACCAACAGCGGCAGGAGCTGGCTACAACTCTTGCGACACTGGTTGTAATGTGTACCGGATTCGGCAAAAGGGATGAGGTGAAGGTGCAGGCGTTTAGCGCTTTGGCACGGCAAGAGCAGGATCTCTATTAACCACTCTGTTTAAGGCATCAAAAACTGCATCAGCGCCGATTCATCGGACGCTGTTTTGCAAATCTAACGATAACAACAGCCGCTTAGAGCCTATTTATCCGATAGGCAAACTGATTTATGCCGCAATACTGAAAAACGTTGGGAATATAAGACCAAAACACACATGAGAAACTTTGGCGGCTCAGGCCGCTTAAACTGTTATGCACTTCGGAGTTAAATCCACCATCGTTTGCAAAATAAAAAAATTAGCTTGTAAGGAATACCGTGCTGGTACGACTACTTATTCATAAGAAGTTTTGATGTAGCAGGAAGAGCATCTTTATTCCGCTATTTCCAGCCTGTATCGCACGCACGGATCGCGGGCGATGGGGTCGCACCACGTTAAATCGGTGCGAACTTGATGCCCTTCTAGAGTAAGCGGGGCTATATTGAGCCGTTAAGCAAGACGCGGATGCGGCGAATGTGTGTCAATTAATTAACGAAATAGGAAAAACTTATGAGAACTTCAACAAATACATCTGGAATGTTATTGGCTACTGCGGTAGCGGCATTATTCATGAACGGCCCTGTGATGGCAGCAGAGCAAGGCGGTGCGCAAGAGGCAAAAGTTCATTGCGGCGGCATCAATGCCTGTAAAGGACAGTCCGAATGCAAGACTGCCAGCAATGCTTGCAAAGGCCAGAACTCATGCAAAGGTCAAGGCTTTATCTCCACTACAGAAAAAGAATGCGCCGATCAGGGTGGCAAGGTTCTGGCAGCCCCCGCCATGTAAAGGACACGTTTTATCATTAAAACAGGAGTTCGGCTATGCTGTGGCCGGACTCCCCTTTTATCTACTACCGGAGACATCACTATGTCTAATACGGAGCAGCGACCCAATCTCGGATTTGGTCTGGGTCTGCGCACAGAGCACTATGAAACAATCCTGGCCGATAAGCCACCTGTGGACTGGTTTGAAGTGATCACGGAGAATTACCTCGTTCCAGGCGGCAAACCACTTTATTATCTCGATCGTATCCGCGCGGATTATCCGATGGTCATGCACGGTGTCTCGCTTTCCATCGGCGGAACCGACGCCTTGAATTTCGACTATTTACGCCAGGTTAAAACACTGGCGGAGCGGATAGAGGCAGCCTGGATTTCCGATCATCTTTGCTGGACCGGCGTTAACGGCGTTAATTTGCACGATCTTTTGCCGTTGCCTTATACCGAAGAAGCGGTACAGCATGTGGTGAACCGTGTCAAAACGGTACAGGATTTTCTCGGTCGCAAAATTCTGCTGGAAAATGCTTCCAGTTATATCACTTATTCACATTCAGAAATGAGCGAATGGGAATTCCTCGGCGCGGTCGTGGAACGCGCAGACTGCCTTATTCTGCTCGACATCAATAATATTTATGTCAGCGCCCATAACCACGGATTTGATCCCCTTGTTTACCTGGACAATGTCCCTACAAACCGCGTTCAGCAATTTCATATTGCCGGTCACCTTAATCTGAATAATATCATCATTGACAGCCACGGCGATTCAGTGATCGACCCGGTTTGGGCGCTTTATGAAGCCGCATTACGCCGCTACGGGCCGGTTTCCACGATGATCGAGCGCGACGACAATATTCCGCCTTTTGGGGAATTACTGGCAGAGCTGGAGATGGCCAGACAGATTGCCGGTTCTCTGGAGTTAGCGGCATGACACTATCGAAATCGAAGCCATCCTCATCCACTCTTACGCTGAGGGATATGCAACAGGCATTTCAGTCAGCCGTGCTGCATTTGCAGGAAACGCCGCCGGACTTTGTCGTTGATACCGCCCAGGCATCTTCTGCGGAACGTTTCAAGGTCTATACCGAAGCTTATCGCTTACGCCTGATCGAAGCGCTCAGCGCCGATTACCCTGCCTTGAAAGACTGGCTTGGTGATGATGGTTTCGATACCATGGGACGCGCCTATATCGACGCATCGCCTTCCGATCAATTTTCCATCCGCTGGTTCGGACGCCATCTGCCGCGCTTTCTGGCGGATTCACCACCCTATCCCGGGCAGCCGGCTTTAAAGGAACTGGCGATCTTTGAATGGGCGCTGAGTGAGGCATTCGATGCCCCTGAATGCGCTTTGACCGATTACAACCAATTAGCTGCAATCGAGCCTACTCATTGGCCATCACTAAAACTGCGTTTTCATCCGTCTTTGCGCCGGATCGATTTAAACTACAATGCCCCTCAAGTGTGGCAGGCATCGAATCAGAAAGAACCGCTGCCGGCGTTTACAACGAGTCCCGAATCGCAAGCCTGGATAATCTGGCGTCACGAACTCAAACTTTTATTCCGATCCTTGTCAGCTCAGGAGGCGTTTTCCCTCGATGCCTTTATGCAAGGGCAATGTTTCACGGAAATTTGTACAGGCTTGTGCGAATGGCTGGACGAAGAACAAGTGGTCATGAATGCGGCGGGCTTTTTACAGGCCTGGTTGCGCGATGGCTGGATTAAGGATGTTGAGGTCAACTGTTGAGGTAATTCTTCAGGAGCGGTTTAAACCGCTCCTGAATTGTTATTGCTGGTCGCCTTTTATCTTGTCGCTAATGCGTTTGCGGGCGGCATCGGGCAATGAAATAGTCAGGCAGTGATTGTTAATGCTAGCCGCTGCCTTTTGTATAAACTGTAATTGTTTAAGGTAACGATGGCAGGTTTTGCACATCAATAAATGCAGTTTAAATTGCCAGCGGGTTGTCCATGGCAACGAGGTATCGAGACTATTGGAAGCCAGGTCTATGACTTGTTTACATTTAAGCATGGTTTTTTACTCTTTAGTGAACCAGTGAGTGTCCAGACACTGCCGGAGTTTCATGCGGGTTCGTGACAAACTAACCCACAATTGGTTAGTCGAATTAAGATCCAGAACCTTACAGCAATCTTCACTGGATAAATCTTCCAGGGTACGCAGAACGAATAAATCAGCCATGTTTTTAGGCAGTCTGGACAGGCAATCATTAAATACTTGCCAGAATTGTTCATTATCTAAAGATTTATCCGGGGTTGCCCATTCCACCAGCGAGACTTGCCAGTTGCCCTCTTCATCAAACTGATAAGCCAATAAATCATCGCCCATGTCTGAATCGCTGAACGTTGAAGTTTCGTGCCGGTTTTTTCGGAAGTGATCGATGATTTTATGCTTCAAAATACCGACCAGCCAGGTTCGGACTGTCGATTGCCCGGTAAAATTCTGAAATCCCTGAAGCCCGGCCAGCAAGGTGTCTTGCACCAGGTCTTCAGCCGTTGCTTCCGAGCGCACTCTCAGCAGCGCATAACGATACAGCATGTCGCCATAGTCATTCAGCCATGTCTCAGGCTCAGATGTTGCTGACGGGGTCATAGGAAATCCTTGAGTTTTCTCTTAACCTTGTATTATAAGCAATAACCGGTGGTTCATTAAGGAAATCATGAAATTCAATGCCTAACCTCAGCAGTTGGATAAAAAAATCGACAATCATGAATTACACCTGTTAGTCGTGTTACATGAGCTTACCTTACATTCTTTATTGCCTTTGTATTAAATGCCCTGATGGTAAAGGTTGTCAGGTTTTACCATTTTTTCCGACTAACTAAAAACGGATTGATTATCAAGCCTGCTTTTGCCCAATCATAACCACAACCCCTAGATCAGGAGACGCAACCATGAAATGGTTATTCGAAGACTGGTATCACCTGCTCGGTGCGCCCTGGGCACACACAGCTCTGGTCGTTTGCGCGATACTTTGCGGAACGTTAATCGGCGCAGAGCGGGAGAAAAATAGCAAACCCGCGGGCCTTCGCACCATGATCCTGATTGCGCTGGGCTCTACGCTGTTCACGATGGTTTCCTACCTGTTGGCGGGAGATAACGGTGACCATGGACGGGTCGCGGCGCAAATCGTTTCGGGTATCGGCTTTTTGGGTACCGGTGCAATTTTGCACGATACCGTCCGCATCAGAGGATTAACGACTGCCGCAACTATTTGGGTTATGGCCGCGATTGGCATGCTCTGCGGTGTCGGTTACGGCGGCGCGGCAATCGGGTTAACCAGTGCCGTGTTGTTGCTATTGATCCTGTTAACGCGGGTGGAAAATCGCTATTTGGGCCCCTGTTATTACGCTAACGTTGCGCTGATTTATGATGACGACGGCGGCAAAACCAGCGTAAAAGTCGATTCGGTTCTGGAGGATTACAGAATCCCGCCAAGTTCAGTCAGTAAAGCACTCAATGAGAATGTATGGTCGAATTGACATTGATCTACTGCAATGCGCATAAACATCATAAAGCTTTTTTGATGAAATTTTCCGAAATGCCGGCAATCAAATCGATCAGACGAAACGATTGATGTTTCCCAACGTGATCCTGGTGAAAGGCTCTTATTTTGGAAGCCCGGAAAAGATTTCGGTCTCCGGGTGGAACGCATACCAGGCAAACCAGTATGTTGCCACTCCGGGCAATTCATTACCCTGTTGATCCAAAATGGTACCGGTTCGATGTTCGCTATTGTAACGAATCAGCAGCTGCCGACCGTTGACCGTATCGGTGAAATCACCATTTGTTTTTTCCAGCTCGACAAACGGATAAACCTTGAAATAGCCATTGATTTCAATCCCCAAAACTTGCTCCTTGGGATGATACCGTTTGCTGGTTTTGGTGACCGGAAACATAAGCTGCGGACTATTTTTATTGTCCCAAGGTCATACTCATAGACACAAATAACCGGCCCGAAAATTTCCCGCTGGCTGACTTTGCTGTGTGAAGGATTCATTGACCGACCCACGTTTCGAGTCGGCACTGTTCGTCATGAAAACGAAAGCCTCTTGAAGAAGAGCAAGATAAGATGTAGTAAGCTAATTCACCTTGTTCCTTATCTGATTTCATAGCGGCTCCCTTCAACGACATATCCCTCTCCATAATTGTTGTAACACATCGTCCCGGCAATCTTGTGAGCGTTGCCGTACTCATCATAGGTATATTTAGAGACTTGATGACAGGGTCTTGCCTGATGGGAATAGCGTTGAGCCGGGTAATTTGCATAATGGCCGGAAGGATTGTAACCTTGGTTATATGAATTTTGGCTGTAGCCGGGGGAATAGTTGCCGTGATGATTGTGTTGGTTATGATGCCCATAACCAATGCCGTAATGCCCGTCATAATTACCGTAACCAAGATATACGCCATAACCTCCTGCGCTTGCAGTTTTTGTGGGTATTAGAACTGTGAACAAGATACTTAAAGCTACCGCGAATGTTGTGACTAACTTTTCCATGATGAGCTCCTGAGGTGGGATAGGGTTCTATGATAAAGAAGCTATGCTGAATGTGATCTCAACTTTTTAATAACGCCTGTAACCATAAGAGCGGTAGGGATAATAACCATAGGAATAACCGTAACCCCGATACGGATAAGAGTAATAATCGGAGTAATACGGCACATATCCGTAGCCGCTATAGCCACTTTGCTGATCGCGTGGCCACAGGTAAATAGCCTGGATAGTGATAACAGGCAATCTGAGCGACTTCTTGCCAATTATACGTTCGGTTTCTGCGCTGACTATCCCCGCTACGGTAATTTCTGACCCTTTAACATAGAGTGCCGGATCCAGAAATTCCGGGCTTTGAATGACAAACCTGCCTTGGTTAGGGGCATTTAACCGGAGACTGCCGTCGCTATTAAGTGGAAAATACAATAGCTGTATATTGGTTAAATGGTCTTCGTTTTCCACTTCAATAACAGTGCCGCCCCAACGTACAGGCATATTCCGATAGCTTGAAATATTTTTAATGACGTCGGTCAACTGAACATCTACCGCCGGCGCCTTTTGAAGGGCAACCGGCAGGCTGGAACAAGCGCTCAACAGTATGGATAGCGTTAATAATAACCAGTTCATAAATCCTCCTTTGGGAGATTGTATGAGAGGAATACAAAAAAGCATGACACACGCAGGTGTGCCATCGGTGGTTTTTTATACGAGTAAAACAATCAGGTTTATTATTAAGTCGTAATTCGGGGCTAATCCTTACAGAATATTTTTGGATGCTTGATGATTTGATACGCAGTTTCACAGTTTCTCCGCATGGGAACAATGCGAAGTGCGAAAGTCATTTGGTTGATTTTAGCGCTTGATCTGATCGAAGCTTAGCAACCATCAGATCGACAAACGACCTGACTTTTGCCGAAGCATAACGGCCTTCGCGATGTATGACGTGAATGGGCAAAGGCTCCGGCTCGAATTCGCTCAAAATCGTTTGCAGTTGCCCCGATGCTTGGTAAGAGGCAATCTGATAGGACAATAGCCGCGTAACCCCCATTCCCAGTAGGACGGCTGCAATCGCGGAATCGTTGCTGGTCACCGTTAAACGCGGCTTGACCCGGACGACTAGCCCTTCGGCAAATTTCCATTCTATCGCCGGTGAAACGGCGCTGGATGCAACCACGAGGTGGTTCGCCAGATCCGATGGTTTTTCCGGTGCGCCATGCCTAGCCAGATAGGCAGGCGAAGCGCAGACAACCCGGCGGATAGAGCCGACGCGAATGGCCTTCATGCTTGAGTCCGGCAGTTCGCCGATCCGTATGCCGACATCAAAACCTTCTTCAAGCAAGTTCACGATCCGATCCAGAAATACGGCGGATATTTCCATATCGGGATAGCGTTGCAAATAGTCAACGATACCGGGAATCACAAATAGCTTGCCGAACAACACCGGCGCCGTAACCGCCAGCTGACCGCGCGGTTCCGCATTGATGCCTGCTGCGGCTTCATCCGCCTCGTCTACCTCACTAATGATGCGCCGGGCATCTTCGAGATAACGCTGCCCTGCATCTGTCACGCGCACATAGCGAGTCGTCCTGGTAAGCAGTTTGGTACCCAGCCGGTCTTCCAGCGCCGCGATAGCGCGGGTCACCGCCGGCGGCGACATGTTAAGCCTGCGCGCGCCGCCGGCGAAACTCTGCTCTTCTGCAACGGCGACGAACACCGTCATTAACTGTAATCGATCCATTTATTATTCCTATTATTGGAATAGTATATTGTAATTAATGGCTATTCTTCTTTCCAGTGGAATTTAATAAACTAACCCCACTCGCAACACGACGAGTAAAACAACTGTCTCAACCTAACTTTTTTGGAGCATCATCATGAGCCGAATTAATACCGTCACCCACGAAACTGCCAATTCCGAACAAAAAGCGTTATTTGACGCTATCCAATCTCAACTGGGCATGGTGCCCAACTTTTTAAAAGTATTCGCCAATTCACCTGCTGCCTTGCGCGCTTTTCTGGGTCTGCACGGCATCGCCAATGAAGGCGGTTTGGAACCCCAAACCCGCGAGCGTATTGCTTTAGGTCTGGCGCAACAAAATTCTTGCGAATATTGCCTATCCGCACATACCGCCATTGGCCGTAAAGCCGGATTAACCGACGCCGAGATCAAAGCCAACCGCGCAGGAACCAGTCAAGACGAAAAAGCCGCTGTAGCCGTGCGCTTTGCCCGCTCGCTGGTTGAAAATATGGGTGAAGTCACCACCGCCGAAATTACCGAAGCGCGTAACGCCGGTTACAGCGATGGCGAAATTGTCGAAATCATCACCCATGTCGGCATGAATGTGTTAACCAATATGATAGGCAAAGCCAGCCGAGTGGAAATCGATTTTCCGAAAGTTGCGCTTAAAGTCGCCGCGTAAGCATCATCCTAGAAAAATCATTTCATCCACGAAAAACACAAAAAGCACGAAAATTTTCAAAAAGATACCAAACAGTAGATCGTCACCCAAAGGGTGAATAGCTAAATTATGATTTATTTCGTGTCTTTCGTGTCTTTCGTGTCTTTCGTGGACAAGTTGCGGTTTTTGGGAGCATTACTACAATCATCCGGCGGTGTCCTGCGCCGCCGGTTTCTATGGAGAATGCCGATGGCTAATGCATTTGCTGAAATTACCTTTACCCCCAGTGTTAAGGCGGCCCAAAGTTTGTACGGCAGCCGTCAAGCCAATCAAGGCTTCGAACTGTCGGAAGACCCCAAAAACCAATTGACCGAACGCGAGATTGAATTTATTGCCGAGCGGGACAGCTTTTATCAAGCTACCGTATCGGAATCCGGTTGGCCTTATGTGCAGCATCGGGGCGGCCCGGCAGGCTTTCTAAAAGTGCTTGATGAACGCACCATCGGCTTTGCCGACTTTCGCGGCAATAAGCAGTATTTGAGCGTCGGCAATCTCAACGCCAATGACCGTATTTCCCTGATCTTGATGGATTACCCCAAGCGAAGGCGCTTGAAGATATGGGGCCGCGCCCGCATCGTCCATGAAAATGAAGAACCCGAATTAATCGCGCAACTTGAAGTGCCGTCCTATCGCGCCCGAGTTGAACGGGGCATCGTCATCCATGTCGAGGCCTACGATTGGAATTGCCCTCAACACATTACGCCGCGCTATTCGGAGGCCGAAATAGACCATCTGATTACCCCGTTAGCGGAAGAAAATAGAGCATTAAAATCCCAAGCCGCAGCAACAGTCGCGATTGATTTAAAGACGTTGGGAAATGGCCCGTTGGAACTGATTATTACCGGCATGCGCCAGCTCACCTCGCGCATCAGGAGCTTTGAACTCCGCAATCCTAACGGTAATGAGTTGCCCGCATTCGAAGCGGGAGCGCATCTCGTCGTGCCGGTGCGCTTGGCCGATGGGTCGATAAGCACACGACACTATTCAATTTGTTCAGACCCTGCCCGTAAGGACATGTATGAAATTGCCGTGCTGCTTGATGAAAACGGTACGGGCGGTTCTATGTCGGTACATGGGCAATTTGCTCTCGGCTTAGGCTTGCGATGCAGCTTGCCGCAGAATAATTTTAAGCTTCATGACCATGACAGTCCCGCCATTCTGATTGCAGGAGGCATCGGCATCACGCCTATTAAGGCAATGGCTCACGCGCTACAGTCGCAGCAACGAGACTTCCAAATCCATTATGCTGTCCGAAACAACCGGGAAGCGGCCTATCTTGAACAGCTAAGGCAAGCGTTCGGCGATGGCGATAAACTAAGCGTCTACCCATCCGAAAATGGCAGTCGCCTTAATCCAGGTGCGCTTCTGGCCTCCAGTCCGTCAACGGCCGTTTTTTATGTTTGCGGCCCCGCTCGACTCATTGATGCGGTGACAACCGCAGCGCAGTCGCAGGCTATCGATCCCGACAGGATTCGGCTGGAGCGGTTCGCCGCAGTAGCCGCAGAGTCGGATCGTCCTGTTGAAGTTGAGTTGCGGCGTTCGAACAAAATAATCCGGGTCGCTGCAAAACAGCCGGTTCTGGATGCGGTTCGCGAAGCGGGCGTCGATGCGCTTTACGATTGCCGCGTCGGCAATTGCGGCGCTTGCGCGGTTAAAGTGCTTGAGGGCATCCCCGAGCACCGTGATAGCGTCTTAACCAAAGCCGAACGGGAACGGGTCGGCCTGATGTGCATTTGTGTATCGCGCGCTCAATCGGAACGGCTGGTGCTAGACCTGTAAACTAACCGGAGGAAAAAACCATGATTAGCCTTTACGAGTTCGCCTTGTCCGGCAACTGCCATAAAATCCGCCTGCTGCTGTCGCTGCTGGACATAAGCTATCAACGTATCACTGTCAACGGCTCAGAACGGCAGCACAAGGCGGACGATTTTTTGAAAATGAATCCTTTCGGCCAAGTGCCCGTGTTAACCGATGGCGACATCGTCATTCGGGACAGTCAGGCCATTTTGGTTTATCTGGCTCGAAAATACGGCAATGAACTCTGGTTGCCAACCGACGCGGCGGCATTAGGCGAAGTTATGGCTTGGCTCTCATCTGCCGCCAATGAAGTGACGATGGGGCCGAACCGGTTACGCCTGCATTTTAAATTCGGCCGCGCTATTAATATCGAGGAGTCCGAGCAGATCTCCTCGAACTTGCTGAACATCCTGCAACAGCGCCTTGATAATCATCGCTGGCTGGCTGCCGATCAAATAACCGTCGCCGACATCGCTGTTTATCCTTATATTGCATTGGCGCAGGAAGGTAAAATCGATCTTGAACCCTATCCGGCGATCATAGCCTGGATAAAACGAATTCAGGCACTGCCCGGCTACGTCGGCATGCCGGGAATGCGGCAATCTGAATAGCTTGCCAATCGCTAAACCCCCTCATTAACCAGGAGTTATCAATGAACACTACCGAAGCAGCACGCCCCCCATTACCGCCATTTACCCAGGTAACGGCGGCCCAAAAAGTACGCATGGCCGAAGATGGCTGGAACGGTCGTAATCCTGAGAAAGTTGCTCTGGCCTATACCATCGACAGCCAGTGGCGAAATCGCGCAGAGTTTCCGGCAGGCCGGGAGCAAATCATCGAGTTTCTGACTCGCAAATGGGCTAAAGAGCATGAATATCGTTTAATAAAGGAACTATGGGCCTTTGAAGATAACCACATTGCCGTCCGCTTTGCTTACGAATGGCATAATGACAATAACGAGTGGTTCCGTTCATACGGCAATGAAAACTGGGAATTCGACCCAAACGGCTTGATGCGGCGCCGCTATGCGAGCATCAATGATTTGCCGATTAAGGAAAGCGATCGGAAATTCCATTGGCCGTTGGGCCGCCGTCCCGACGATCATCCGGGACTGAGCGATCTTGGGCTTTAAAACTTCGGTTCTTGATTCACCTTTTACCGGATCGGTTGAATTTTTTCACAATTCAACCGATCCTGCATCTTGATTGTATGTTGATAGCCTCTTTAATCACTAACCCGAAATAGTTAGCGTGTTTTAAGTGTCATCCACGCATCCAGGCTTAAACGACCGGAACCGCTAAATAACAAAGAGGTGAGCATGAACAAATACATCAACGGCAGTTTGTAATTGCCGTAGCCTTGATCGGTAATGGCGTAGCCTTGCCAGTGTGCGCTAAGGTGTGCCACTCGGCTGGCCAGTGGACAGCAGCGATGGCAACGATAGTTAAAATAATCAGCACAAAACTGAAAAAACGGGTAGCCAAGCCTAAGATCAACGCAATAGGTGCGACAACCTCCAGCCCCATCGAAAGCCCCCAACTCACATCGGTCGGCAATAAGTTAAACGGAAAAGGAAACGCTAAATCGGCAAACCAGTTTTCTCTGGAAACTTTCTCCAATTCCGCCTCCAAACAAAGTTAACGGCAGTTTCCTGCCTAATGACCGTTTACACAAAAATTTTTACACCCTTGATCACTGCCGTGAGCAATGTGCCAAACGTACCGAATTTATCAAGATAGTTTTTCATTTTTAAAATTCTCGTAAAAGATGTTCCACTCTTCGCTATCATCGAATAGAGCTAAGCTACGGCCTTATCCGAATTAAATGCCATGATAGCACCCTCCCTGAGGTTCAGAATAATTGAGCGTCCGGACTGGTATAATCCAATCCGAGGGCGCTAGGCAGGTGGTGTCCTTGCAGGCTTGAGCGCGGATAAGCAGGCGGAGATTTTCTGTGCCGCCCGGAAGCGTCACCTGCACCGGAATGCTTACTTTCCCTTCATAGACTTTGATGTCGCCCAGCGGCGTGGTCATGACGCGCGCATCGGGATAGGCAGGCTTCACTTCCGTCTTGCCGGAGTCCTCGCGTACATCAACAGAAGTGGGAATCAGGAAATCGAGGCTCGCTGGATTGGCATTGATATGCCAGCCCTCGGCAATATCCAGCACCGCCGTGACAGTGAGGCTATTACCCTCGCGCTTGGGTTCCGACGCACTAACCTTCACATGCGCTTTGGTTTCCATCGCCTGCTGCGCGGCAAACGCTTCAGCCGGTTGCGGTGTTGCCTTCGTTGCCGGTGTCGCATGATTCAGCCTAAGCAGCGCATGCACCATGTGCGTATAGCCTCGCGGATTCTCGGTGATGGCCTGCCCGAAGGCTTTAAGCAACCCTTCAGCCTGTTGCTTCCACGCTGCATCGCCCGTAATTTCATAAAGATCAAGCAACGCTTGCGCCATCACCGCGTTGCCGGAAGGGATGGCCGAGTCCTCGGCGTTCTTCATGCGCACCAGCAGTTGCTCGCTGCCATCAGTGAAATAATAGCCGCCATGCGCCTCATCCCAAAACAGCAGCTTAGCTTTCACTGCCAGTTCCTTGGCTGCTTGCAGGTATTTGTCCTCTTTGGCCGCGCGATAGGTGGACACCAGCCCCTGAATCATGAAGGCATAATCCTCGAAATAGGCCGCGATCTCAGCCTTGCCGTCACGCCATGTGCGATACAGCGACCCGTCTTTTTTCCGCAAATTTGCCAGAATGAAATCGGCGGCGCGGCGGGCGGCTTCGGTATATTCCGGCTTCCCCATGCGCTGCCCGGCGCGGGCGAACGCGTCGATCATCAGCCCGTTCCAGACCGTGATGATTTTGTTGTCAAGACGCGGTTGTTGCGCTTGTCCCGCATTTTGCGTAGCGCGGTCATCACGGCCTGCTGTTTCTTGACCGCATCTTCATAGGACAGGCCTTCTGCTTTCGCAATCCCGGAAAGCGGCTGCTTGAGATAGAGCACCTTGCCGTCCGTATGCTTGTGGCCGGGAATCTCAGGAATCTCCGCCAACCCGTAATATTTGGTCAGCCATGCGTAGGATTCGGCATCCAGCGCCTGTTTCAGTTCCGCATCCGTCCAGGCGTAATACGCACCTTCCACGGCATCGGTTTCGGCATCGAGCGCAGAGTAAAAGCCGCCGTCCTTGTGCGTCATCTGCCGTAACGTGAAATCGAAAATGCCTTCGGCGGTGGCGCGGCCTTCGGGCGCGTTGGCAAGCGCGTAAAGCTCCGTGTAGGCGCGCGCCAGCAGCGCCTGGTTATAAAGCATCTTCTCGAAATGCGGGATGCGCCACTGTGCATCGATGGCGTAGCGATGGAAGCCGCCGCCGACATGGTCATAAATGCCGCCTTGCGCCATCGATTCCAGCGTGCCGCGTACCATAGCCAGCGCTGCGTTGTTGTTGGTCAGGCGGTAGCTGTCGAGCAGAAACAGCAACGCGGCCTCATTCGGGAATTTCGGAGCCTGATAAAAACCACCCAGCCGGTTGTCGTAGTAATCGCCGTAATGCCCGAGCAACGCTTCGACCGACTGTTGGGCGGGAAGAGCGTCGGCGGTATCGTTTTCCTGCTGCTTGATCTGGACGATGGCGCTGGCCAGCCGGTCGGCCTGCGCTTTTATACCTGCCTGATCCTGCGTCCATAGTCCGTGAATCTGTTGAATGACGGTCGTAAAATCCGTCGGCGGGAAATAAGAACCTGCGAAAAACGGCTTGAGGTCGGGCGTGACGAACACGTTGTTCGGCCAGCCGCCGCCACCGCGCGTCATGATTTGGGCGGCTGTCATGTAGACTTCATCCACGTCCGGGCGCTGCTCGCGGTCGATCTTGATGCTGACGATGGAGTCGTTCATCAGCTTGGCAATTTCAGGATTCTCAAAGATCTCCCGTTCCATCACATGGCACCAGTAGCAGGTGGAATAGCCGATGGAGAGCAGGATCGGCTTGTTTTCCTTCCGCGCCTTGGCAAAGGCTTCCTCGCCCCACGGATACCAGTCTACCGGGTTATGCGCGTGCTGGAGCAGATACGGGCTGCTCGAATCGATAAGTCTGTTTGCAGCGGCTTGCGCCGAAAGAGAAAAAGCCAAAATGCCACCGGATAAGAAAATTAGAGCCTTGGAAATACACCGAAATAACAATTTTTTAGATGGAGCTATTCCGGATTGCTGTAGGTTAAGCATAATTCTTAATGGGACATATCCGGTTGCGGGTGGGTCATGGTTTTTAAATCGCATTGCAAACCGACGCACGGCAATTCGTATGCATAGGCAATGAGATAAGCGGTTCCCGTGAGAAAACCTACCAACAGCAAGCTTAATCCCAAATTAAACCTGAGTGTCGGCTCGCGTTCTCCCAACAACATGACTACACGCTGCCGCAGCAAAGAGGCATTGCCGTTCCCCGTCAATGACAAGACCGGCGCAGAACGCGGCAAGGTTAAATGCTTACCCACCTTGGTCAGCGCACTCGCGAGCGCCAAAGGGTTGCCGGTCAGAAATGTACTCGTGGTATCGGCCCGGTTTTCGATCAGAACGGTCAATTGCCGGATTTGCCGACGTAACGGGCTCAGACCGAAGCCGCCCGGGCACAGGCTGTGTACCCAGAACATCAGCAGCGTGTCCCGGTGCCGGATATGCGCCAGCTCATGAGCCACCGTTGCGGTGATTTCCTGTTCGTCCAGGTTTTCAAGCAGCCAGCTCGACAGCACGATGACCGGTGTGCGCCAGCCCAAAGTGAAGGCTTGGGGGACATTGCAGGGGTAGACACGTAGCGTGACCATTTCCAAATCCGGTAAGGTTTTACGCAATTCCGCTGTTTTCCGCTCATTCAGTAGCGGCATGTTTCGGATACTGCGTCTGAGCCGAATGGAGCGCCTGATGTTGTTCAGCAGACAGACAATGACAACAAAACTGGTAAAGAGCAGAACAGCCAGCACACTTGCGCCGGCCGGATCGTGCCAAACGCGGCATTCCCGGAGCCAACCCTGGAGGCCGTAAACATCCAGGGCCAACAGTAGAAAAGACGGCCAGACGGTAACGGCGATGATCAGCGCCAAGGTCAGCGATATGCGAGGGCTTGCCCTGTCAGTCATTTTTATGTCTCCGGCGTTGAATTTCTTCATACAAGGCATCAAGCAGTTCCGGGTCTTCGGCTTCCAGCGATCCTACCAGATGGCTGATCAATGGCGAGGAAAAATCTTTCATCAATTGCCCCATTAGGCGGCCGTACATTCGTTGTTCAAATTCAGCCTTGGTCGAAGTCGGCTGGTAGCGGTGTGCGAACTGATTTTTTTCGACCCGGAGCAGGTCTTTTTTCACTAGATTGGTCATCGTGGACAGCACGCTGGTATAAGCCAGTGGGCGCTGGTCGCAGGCCGCCTCGCACATCTCTTTGACGGTCACAGGATAAGGCCCCGGCCAGCTCCATATAATGGTCATCAAAAACAATTCCAGATCACCGAGAAATTTTCCCAACCCTTCCCGGTTGGGCCAAACGACAGATTTTTGCGAAGACATAGTTACTCTCTACGGATAATGTACGTAGAGAATTTAGTCGCTTTGATTAAGAATGTCAATCACACAGCGATTTTTCATCGTTAGCGGCGATAACGTTTTATTTGCCGAAATGCCCTTTGCACTCACAGCGTTTTCAAATCCAGTTAATTACTAAAATAACTACGTGGTTATTGAAGCTAAAGTGTGACGGGGAATCGCTATTTCCCCCTGAAAGCTTGTTTCGTGCATGAACACCATGGATGGCGTGTAGTAAGGTAATGCAGGAGCACAAGTCGTCACAGCCCAAGCAAGCAGTGAAAATCACGCGACAGCTTGTCGTGAGACAACTTTAATCCATACAGAAAAATATCGGCAGTTGTCGTACTTTTTTCAGTAACAGAATGTAAGTCCCCGGGGCAAGCTGCGACTAACTTGCAACACTGTTCGGATATCACTTCTGTTGAATTGAAGATTCGGGAGGTTTCCGCCGTTGTTGGTTAGACGGCACACTAGGCCAGTGCTTGCGTATTGGTTTATATACACCATAGGAAAATGCAACAGATGAAAATTGCCATGATAGGTTTAGGAAAAATGGGGGCGAACATGACCAAGCGCCTGATCAATAACGGCCATGAAGTCGTCGTTTATGATCTCAACACCGATAATGTCGCGCATTCAGTTGCGGACGGCGCGGAGGGCGCTGCCTCTCTTGAAGATTTAGTGAAGCGTTTACCGGCGCCGCGCGCTGTATGGATGATGGTGCCGGCAGGTGACGTGGTGGAAAAAGCCGTTACTGCCCTGGCCGAATTTTTGGAGCCGGGAGACACGCTCATCGACGGCGGCAATTCTTATTATAAAGATGACGTGCGCCGGGCCGGGTTGTTAAAAGAACAAGGCATCCATTTTTTAGATGTCGGCACCAGTGGCGGCACTTGGGGCATAGAGCGCGGTTATTCGCTGATGATCGGAGGCGACCAAGATCCCGTTCACCGGTTAGCGCCTATCTTTGCAGCATTGTCGCCGGGACGGGGCGACATTCCCCTAACACCCTTGAGAAACGATTCCGCCGGTACCGCAGAGCAAGGCTATTTGCACTGCGGTGCTGTCGGCGCCGGACATTTCGTCAAGATGATACACAACGGTATCGAATACGGCTTGATGCAGGCTTATGCGGAAGGCTTTGATATTTTGCGCGGCGCGGCATCCGAGACGCTTCCCGAAGCGTTCCGGTATAACTTTGAATGCAATGAAATTGCCGAACTGTGGCGGCGTGGCAGTGTCATCAGCTCGTGGCTGCTGGACCTGACTGCGCAGGCGCTGGCCGAAGATCCCGAGCTGTCCGGTTATAGCGGTTATGTCACCGATTCCGGCGAAGGGCGCTGGACGGTGCAGGCCGCTGTTGAAGAAGCGGTGTCCGCCGAAGTGTTGACCGCAGCCCTTTATGCCCGCTTCCGCTCCCGTCAGGAACACACCTTTGGCGAGAAAATGCTGTCAGCGATGCGGCAACAATTTGGCGGTCATATAGAAGCCGGAAAGGGAGAAAAAGCGTGACCATCAATATTGAAGCCGTTGCCACGACATCCTGCGAATCCGCGTTATCCCAGGCCGAACCTTGCGTGATTGTCATTTTCGGCGCAACCGGGGATTTGACCAAACGTAAGTTAATGCCGGCGCTGTGTCATTTGGCACGGAAAGGAGAACTTTCGGAAGCGTCGATAATAATCGGCGTGGATCGTGAGCCGATAGGTACCGATAACTTCAGGGCGTTAATGCAATCCGCCGTGCATGAGGCAAAAGGGGAACAATTGTTCGATGCCGGAGAATGGCGTCACTTTGCGCAAAAGTTAAACTATTTTGCCTGCGATTTGAAAGAGCCAAGCCGTTATGCCGGTCTGGCGGCGCGTATTCAGGAGTTGAACGGCGGCACCTTGGGCAACCGGCTTTATTACTGCGCCACACCGCCTACGCTGGTCGAGCCGATTATCGCTGGCATAGGCACAGCCGGACTGGCCAGCGAGGCAGCGGGCTGGGCGCGCATCATCATCGAGAAGCCATTCGGGCGCGATTTGGCTTCCGCGCAAGCGCTCAGCGATACGATTGCCCTGGTATTTATGGAACACCAGATTTACCGGATCGACCATTATCTGGGCAAGGAAACCGTGCAAAACATACTGGTTTTCCGCTTCGGCAATGCGCTGTTCGAACCGGTCTGGAATCGCAATCATATCGATTATGTGGAAATAACCGCGGCAGAAACCTTAGGCATAGGCCATCGCGGCGGTTACTACGAAGAAGCCGGCGCGCTGCGGGACATGGTGACCAATCATTTAATGCAGTTACTGGCGCTGATCGCCATGGAACCGCCCATTGCCTTCGATGCCGATGCGGTGCGCGATAAAAAAATACAGGTTTGGCGCACGATTAAACCGATGACGGCAGCAGAAGTCGCGGCGAAAACCGTGCGGGGGCAATACGGAAGCGGACAGATTGAACAGGATGCCGTGCCGGGTTACCGTGAGGAACCCAGCGTCGCTTCGGATTCCAACACCGAAACTTATGTCGCTGCCGAGTTCCGCATTGAAAACTGGCGTTGGGCAGGGGTGCCGTTTTATCTGCGCACCGGCAAGCGCCTGGCGCAGGGCGTAACCGAACTCGCCGTGCATTTCAAACGACCGCCGCAGCCGCTGTTCGCAGACAAAACCGAGCTTATCGAGCCTAATGTCATTGCCCTGCGCATTCATCCTAACGAAGGTATCGACATCCGTTTTGATGCCAAGCAACCCGGCAGCGAAATGCAGACGGCCAGCGTGCGCATGGATTTTCGTTATCAGCAAGCCTTTAACATGCGCATTCCGGAAGCCTACGAAACCTTGCTGCTGGATGCGCTGTGCGGTGACGCCACCTTGTTCACCCGCCGGGACGGTGTGGAAGCACAATGGCGATTGATCGATCCTATCCTGGAAGCTTGGCGGCAACAGCCTGCCGGCGATTTCCCCAGCTATGCAGCAGGCAGCGAAGGCCCGAAGGCCGCCGATGAGCTACTGGCTCGCAACGGCCATCACTGGCGCTTACTGGGTACGCAGCTTATGAACACACCGCAAACAGGAACGACAAAACAATGAACACAACTAATACGAAAACACCATCGCTGACAAAACGTCCTGCCTGGCAGGCGCTGCAGACGCATTATCAACAGATACAGCCTTTACACCTGCACCAGCTGTTCGCGGATGATCCGTTGCGCGGCGAACGACTCGTGATTGATGCTGCGGGCATTTACCTGGATTATTCGAAAAACCGCGCTACCGATGAGACTATGCGGCTGCTGATAAACCTTGCCGATGAATGCGGCCTGCGCAAGCGGATTACAGCTATGTTCAATGGCGATACCATCAACGTGACCGAGCAGCGGGCCGCTCTGCATACGGCCTTGCGTGCGCCTAAAACTGAACGGATCCTGCTTGACGGCGTTGACGTGGTGGCTGAAGTCCATGCGGTACTCGACAGGATGGCGCTCTTTTCAGATAAGGTTCGTAGCGGTCACTGGCTGGGATACACGGGTAAACGTATCGCCAATATCGTCAATATCGGTATCGGCGGTTCCGACCTCGGCCCGGTGATGGCCTACGAAGCGTTGCGGCATTACAGTCAGCGCGACCTGACTTTCCGTTTCGTCTCAAATGTGGATGGCACCGATTTCGAGGAAGCTACGCGCGATCTTGATCCCGAAGAAACGCTGTTTATCATCTGTTCCAAGACCTTTACTACACTCGAAACTTTGACCAATGCCCACGCCGCGCGTAACTGGTGTTTGGACAAACTCGTTGACGATCATGCCGTGCGTCGGCACTTTGTCGCCGTATCGACCAATGCCGAAGAAGTGACAAAATTCGGCATCCATACCGACAATATGTTTGGCTTCTGGGATTGGGACGGCGGACGCTATTCGATGGATTCGGCGATTGGACTATCGACCATGATCGCCGTCGGTGCGGACAATTTCCGTGCGATGCTCGAAGGCTTCCATGCGATGGATGAACATTTTCGAACGGCGCCCTTCGAACGGAACATTCCTGTCATCATGGGATTGCTCAAGCTCTGGTACAACAACTTTTTCGATGCCCAGTCGGTCGCGGTGTTTCCTTACAACCAGTATCTCAAGCGTTTCCCTGCCTACTTGCAACAATTGACGATGGAGAGCAACGGCAAGCACATCACCCTGGACGGTGCCTGTGTCGACTATCAAACCGCGCCGATCTATTGGGGCGAGCCGGGCACCAACGGCCAGCACTCGTTCTTTCAGTTGCTGCATCAGGGTACCCGTCTGATTCCCTGCGATTTTATCGGTTTTTTCCAGACCTTGAATCCGCTCGGAGATCAGCATGATTTGTTGATGGCCAACCTGTTCGCGCAGACCGAGGCACTGGCTTTCGGAAAGTCACAGGACGAAGTCAAGGCCGATGGGATTCCCGACTGGCTGGTGCCGCACCGCACCTTCGAGGGTAATCGTCCGACCAACACCGTTCTGGTCGAACAGTTGACGCCCGAAACGCTGGGCAAACTGGTCGCGCTTTACGAGCACAGTGTGTTTACGCAAGGGGCCATCTGGAATGTCGATTCATTCGATCAATGGGGGGTCGAATTAGGCAAGGTATTGGCGCAGAAAACCGCAGCCGAACTCAAAACTGCGGATGAGCCGCAACTCGACCATGACAGTTCGACCAACGCGTTGATCCGGCGTTATCGCCGGTTTAAAAGCGGGCAATCATGAATATCGGTTATATCTTTAGGTCTCAGCTGCTGCCATTTCCCCCCTCCCGCGGCAATGATCCACTTGGTAGCGAAAGTGGGTTCCTTGCCTACAGGGATGCTGGCAAGGGCCGCAAATATCTGTCCATGTCGTAAAGCGACGTGTTTGGCGTCCACTCTATACCAGACTTTTAATAAAAATAAGCACGAAAAAAAAGGTACAAAAAATGAAGAAAAATATTATCGTCCATAATCCTTGTGATTTGACGGACGCCTGGGCTCAACGAATCGTTGATAACCATTCGACTGATGCGCTAGTTTCTAAAGTCCATATTGTTTCCGTCAATACTGGAACGACAACGAGAGTTCGCATTATTGTTGAACACAATGGGCCGGAAACTTTGCCTCGACACTGGTTTGTGAAACTTCCGTCTATGGCCTGGCGAGCAAGGTGGATTACGGCTTTACCACGGCTGCTTCATACCGAAGTGCGTTTTTATAAAGAAATTCTTGACCCCATACCGATCAGTCGGCCCTCCATCCTGGCAGCGCAAAGCAAGTTCGGACGGGGCTCGACACTGGTTCTTGCAGATGTAACAGAATTTGGCGCAAGTCCCGGATGTTCAAGTGATGCGTTGACTGCCGCACAAGCTGCCTTGATTGTCGAGCAACTGGCTTACTTTCATGCTCATTTTTGGAATAAGATCAACCCCTCCACGAGTTATCAGTGGCTGGCTAATCCGGTCCGGCGCCTGGAAGATTTCCTGGGAACGATCTTTGCTGTGCCATTGATGAAGCGCGGATTACGTCGAGCCGGCAGTCTCATTCCTCCACATCTTCACGCCCCGGCTATCCACTATGCCCGTCATCGCCGCAAAGCCATGCGCTTTCTTTCGGAAGGCCCTCAAACACTCATCCATCATGATTGCCATCCCGGCAATTTATTCTGGCATAAATCCAAACCGGGGTTTCTCGATTGGCAATTAGTACGCGGTGGTGAGGGAATCAGCGATGTCGCTTATTTCTTGTCCACAGCGCTCACCCCCGAAACCCGGCGGCTTCACGAAGCAACCCTTATTTCAAGTTATATCCAGATTCTCATGAACAATGGTGTCGCAGGGATTGATCTGGCAAGTCAATTGCAAAGATATCGCGCTTATCTTGTTTATCCTTTCGAAGCAATGCTGGTAACGCTTGCGATCGGAGGCATGATGGATTTGGAGAGCAATCTTGAACTCATACGACGAACGGTCGCTGCCGTAGAGGATCTTGATGCCTTTGTAGTCATGCAGACGTGTAGTTGACTATCCCACTCAAAAAAAGCAGGGTAATCAGTAACCTTGTTTTCATGGGTTTTCTCCAGAGTAATTTTAAAACTTAACATGACATCATTTTTCAGGTTGTTAGCTTGTTATCAGTTTTACCTCCTTTGTAAATGAATGTGATGACTCATGTCTATAGCTCTTTTTGGTTAGCTGGCTTCATCAGGTTTTTAGTTACTCTTTCGCCATTGCATAATGACCAGCTACGAATCGGGATATAATCACACGGAACTGGACACACAGGTACAAAAATGAAACTGACAATTGGTAAACTAGCCAAACAAGCCGAAGTGACTGTTGAAACCATCCGCTATTACCAGCGTATCGGTATGCTGGATGAACCCGGTAAACCCGGTAGCGGTTTTCGGCACTATCCAGCCCATGCCATCACCAGAATCCGGTTTATCAAACGCGCTCAACAAGCGGGTTTTACCTTAAAAGAAATTGCCCAACTGTTATCGCTTGACGCCGCTCATTGCGCTGATGTGCGGAAAATTGCCGAACAGAAATGTCAGCAAATCGATGCGCAAATAAAGGATTTAATGGCTCTTCGTAATGTATTGGATGCCTTGGTAAAACGCTGCCAGAGTGATTCTTCCGCAGAACATTGTTCCCTCATCGATGCACTGTCAAATAACTCGGACTCAAAATCCTGAGTATTCAAAAATAATGTAAATTCTGCTTGACACTGTTCTATAGAACAGGATTTAGACTCCTATCCATGGTTTATTAAAACCTGCATTCTCTGCATTCACCATGCCCTTGTTGATCGCAGCGGTTCCCTACCGCCTGCGACACTTCTGACCTCCATGGATGGAGGAAATGCCGAACGACTGCCGGGAGCAGTCGCGGTCGCCATCCCTGGCAGTCGAATGCAGATTATCAAACGCTTAGTTTTTATTTAGGAAAATTCTTATGACTACAGAACATGAAATACCACCCACAGAAAACCCATCGTGGCTAGGGATCGGTGCCGTGCTGGCCGCCATTGGTGCATCGGTCTGCTGTGTCGGCCCCTTGCTGCTTATATCCTTAGGGATTGGCGGCGCATGGATGAGCGCCTTGACTTCAATGGAAACGGTCAGGCCTTATTTTATTATTCTAACCCTGATTTTTATTGGTTTGGGGTATCGCAAGCTCTATTTGATACCGGATAGCTGTAAAGAGGGTGAGGCCTGTGCATTACCCGAAGTTAAACACAAACAGCGGATGATCTTCTGGATTGGCTCGGCATTGATCTTGCTGCTTTTGACCTTTCCCTGGTATGCCCCGTTTTTTATGGAATAAGGAGAATAATGATGATGACTATTAAAACCGTATGTCTAACTTTGAGCTTGTTGGCCGCACCTTTATTAATGCAGACAGCCTATGCTGAAGCAGCTGTTCCTGCTTCTGTTTCTGTGCAAAATCAAAACAGCAGCCAATCGGTCATATTGGATATGCAGAACATGACCTGTGCAATGTGTAAAATCACCATTAAAAAGGCTTTGCAGGGTGTCGAGGGTGTACAAAAGGTAAGTGTCGATGGGGATACTAAAATGGCAGATGTCACGTTTGATCCGCAAAAAACCAGCATAGAAGCCTTGATTAAAGCGACTACAAATGCCGGTTACCCTGCGACTGTTCACCAGCCAAAGTAATTCAAGGAATCGTTATGTGAACCAAAAAACTGATTGTGATGGCAAGACTGCTGGAGCCGAAAAAAACAGCGGCTGCGCCCCAACGCAACAAAACAGAATGAGGAGAAAATCATGGATATTGAAACTGTGTTTAAGCTAGCGGGCTTTCTGTTATGGCCGTTTTTGCTTGCGTTGTTATGCTATCTTTTTGATATAAAAGGCTTCTTGTGCTGTGCTAAAAAAGGAAATCCTGATGTGGACCAAAAAACTGAAAATTGACGGCATGACCTGCCCAAGCTGCGCTGACGGCATCGAGAAAAAACTGAATGCGCTTGAAGGTGTTGCGATTAAAGTTTCGTATCCGGAAGGCAGTGCCATGCTGACGGTTACCGGTGAAACTTCTCTTGAATCACTGATTGAGCAAATTGCGCAAAAAGGTTATCAGGTTAAAGAGATCGACGACAAAACGCCCGAAGCCGATAAAAAAACGGCGGCTGCAAACAATGGCAAGCCGCTGCATGTGGCGATCATCGGCAGCGGCTCGGGCGCTTTCGCCTGCGCCCTTAAAGCGGTGGAAAAGGGCGCCAAAGTGACGATGATTGAACGCAATCCGATTATTGGCGGCACTTGCGTCAATATCGGCTGCGTCCCTTCAAAAATCATGATCCGCGCGGCGCATATCGCCCATTTACAAAAAAATCATGGGTTTCCCGGCATTAAAAAACAACAACCGGTGATAAACCGCAAGCAACTGGTTGCCCAGCAGCAAGCGAGAGTCGATGAACTCAGAGCGGCAAAATATGAAAATATTTTGGCAACCCATCCGGAAATTAATCTGATCAAAGGACAGGCACGGTTTAAAAACGCCAATACGCTCATTGTCGATCGGGAACACGGCGAATTCACCGAAATTACCGCAGACCGCTTTCTGATCGCCACCGGATCGTCTCCGGGCATACCGCCCATTCCGGGTTTGGCGGGCACGCCTTACTGGACATCCACCGAAGCATTGGTGGCGGAAAAACTGCCGGAGCATTTGATCGTCATTGGTTCAGCGATAGTCGCCCTGGAACTGGCGCAAGCCTTTTTACGGCTGGGGTCGAAAGTAACGCTGCTAGCTCGCCATACGCTCATGTATCGGGAAGATCCCGCAATAGGCTCGGTATTGCAAGCCGTCATGGAAGACGAAGGCATGAACATCCTAACCAATACTCAGCCAGAAGCCGTGAGCTATAAAAAGAGTTTGTTCGGTTCAGGAAAATTTACCCTGAAAACCAGGTCAGGCCAAATTCTTATCGGAGACCAATTGCTGATTGCCACCGGTAGGCCGCCTAATACGGAAAGTCTGGGTCTGGAAAAAGCGGGGGTTAAGGTCGATAAGGATGGCACTATCAGTATTGACGATCACATGCGCACCAATGTCGAACATATCTATGCCGCCGGCGATTGCACTGACCAGCCGCAGTTTGTCTATGTCGCGGCAGCGGCCGGAACCCGCGCCGCCATCAATATGACCGGCGGCGATGCAGCTATCAATCTGTCGGCGATGCCGGCGGTAATGTTTACCGAACCGCAAATGGCCACCGTTGGCTTGAGTGAACGCGATGCACACCTGAAGAACATCGAAACTGACAGCCGTCTGTTGCCGTTGGAGAATGTGCCGCGCGCCCTGGCCAACTTTGAAACCCGGGGCTTTGTCAAACTGGTCATGGAAGAAGGCAGTCACCGCTTGCTTGGCGCGCAAATCCTGGCGCCGGAAGCGGGCGAGATGATCCAAACGGCGGTGTTAGCCATCCATAACCGGATGACGATAGAAGACTTGGCCGGACAATTGTTTCCGTATTTGACGATGGTGGAAGGCATCAAACTGTGCGCGCAAACCTTTAGCAAAGACGTGAAAGAGCTCTCTTGCTGTGCGGGTTAAAGCGTATGTCCGCCATGCTGGCTGCATCCAGGCTTAAAATAGGGGTGCGGAATGTCGGTTGCATGCTCCCTAGGAGTCCGTCGGATTAACAGCACTTACCCGCGCATCTAATCGCGTTTAAAATTTAAAAAAGTGGTTTGTTGGGATTTTTAATGCCCATGGTTCTGTTTTATGACCGGCTCAAAGCTCTTTTT